>ERZ808051.1062-NODE-1062-length-21310-cov-4.591202_pt1 | contig 21310 bp, 15 predicted proteins | sample MGYA00380199_ERZ808051 | MGnify/ENA primary metagenome ERZ808051 (study PRJEB31490, sample SAMN06133391) | mouse gut metagenome | isolation source: J11 | host: mice | place: China: Chengdu | collected 2015-05 ...
GGGTCCTGCCCCGGCGGGAAGCTCCAGGGCTTTCCCCGTATCCGTCAGACGGCCCTCTCTTCTGTCCAGACGGTAGACGAATACCCGATCCGTCCCCAGATCCACCACAAACACAAGCTCCCCCACCACCTTGGCGAAATGGATATGTGGCCCCTCCTGCCGCACCGGATCGCTGCCGCAGCCCGTATGCTGCAGAACATCCGTCATTCGGCCCGGAATTCCGCTCTCGTCCAGCCCACAGACCGCAAGGGAGCCGCTGGAATAATTGGCCGTGAGCAGATACGCCTGGTCCAGACAGATGTGACAGGGGTCTGCTCCCTCTGCGGAAAGGCAGGCCAGGGGTTTAAGTCCGTTGTCCCTCACTTCAAAGGCACATACATTCCCCTCCGGTGCAAGCTCTTCCACCGCATACAGCACGGATTTTCCTCCGCTCAAAGTCAGCCAGGACGGGTTCCTGGCCCCTTTCCAGCCAAAAAGCTTCGCAATCTCCCCTGTCTGTCCGTCCAGAGCGTATTTCACAATGTTCTCTTCCTCCCTGTCCCCGTAAGAACCCGCAAAAAATTCGTATCTCATCCTGACCTCCTGACTGCACGCCGCCCGGCAGATTCTCCGTGATCCCCATCCGCAGGCTGCACGCCCTGCATAGGGCCATTATACCTTACATGCGGATCATCGTCAAATAGCTCTGCTCCCCTCTTGGAGAATCAGCCGTTTCCCGGGAAGAGCCTGCACTTTTACAGGTTTCTTCTCTCGGCCCGGGAGAAAGCGGATTCCTCCCACACGGGGTGGGCCTATACAATATCAATAAACGCATCAAGGAGACTTACGGGGAAAGCTGCGGCCTTTCGATGGAAAGTGTCCTGGGGAAGTGGACCCTGGTAAAAATATCACTGAAAAAAAGGTCCGATGCCGCGGTTATGGCTGCCGCTTTGCATGTCATCCGTAAAGTGCCCAGAGATTCCGGATTTGGTGCTGCAGCGTGCCGTAGTCCCACTGTCTGTCGCTGTTGCTTCTGCGGTTTGGATCGTTTACGTAAAAGCCGTTCTCGTCATACCCTCGGATCAGGATGAAATGTCCCTCCGTCGTAAAATCCCCGGGCCCCATGCTGCAGACGATCAGCTGTCCCATATCCAGTGCCCGCTTCATCACGCCCTCGTCCAGGGACAGCTCCTCCCCATATAACCCCAACTGCCTCACACCCTCTGTCCAGAGACTCCATTTGGTTCCTTGGCTGTCTTGATAGTATCCGTTGTCATTGGCAAAGGCCGCCATCTCTCTGGGTGTCATGTCGGTGTTTCCGGTGTAATAAAGATAGGCCATGGTCAGACAGACCGGCCCGCAGCCCGCAAGTCCGATCATATTCTCCCCGTAGGCATTGTAGCCCCATCGTTTGTCCCACTGCATCAAAAGCGGGACGCTGCCGCTTTGCAGGTCTTCTGTCAGGTCTATGGGCCGACCTTTGTAGGTCTCTCTTTCGGGATAGCATTCCACATAGTCCGCGGCCTCTTCGTTCAGCTCCAGAAGTTTTGCCAGCATGGCTTCATATGGATCCGCATATGCCCCGTTTTCCGCGCCGCCTCCCGCAAAATGCGCATCTCCTGCGCCTGATCCCATCCGTTTGGAACCGCCCCGGAAGTTCGCCAGGCTGATGCCCCCTATGGCCATGGTCAGTACGCCCAATAAGAGCGCGGCGCAGGCTGCGTATTTCAAAAGAATCATGGTTCGGTTTCTCTTTCTGCGCCTGCCGTGCGCATGGGGAGAGGCCACGCGGCGCCTGTCCGGGGAACCGGGGCGCGCTCGGCCGACATACAGGCGGCCGGTACCCTGCGGCCCGGCATTTCGCGGACCGGCAATTTCCTGCCTAGCACCCTGCAGTCCGGTATTCCGCGGCCTGACGGTTTCCCGCCCCATGCCCTGCACACCGGCTTTCCGCGGACCGGCAATTTCCCGCCTCGCGCCCTGCGGTCCGGCATTACTAGTCCTGGCGATTCCCTGCCCTATGCCCCGCACACCGGTATTCCGCGCCCTGGCGATTCCCTGCCCTATGTCCTGTATCCCGGCATTCCGTGACTCTGCAGTTTCCCGCCTCGCACCCTGCGGACCGGTATTCCGCGCCCTGGCGGTTTCCCGTCCCATATCCTGTATCCCGGCATTCCGCGACTCTGCAGTTTCCCGCCTCGCACCCTGCGGACCGGCTTTCTGCAGCCTGGCGGTGTCCCGTCCCATGCCCCGCCTCTCATGCCGCTCTTCCGAGCGGAACATTTCCCTGTACTCAGATGCCCTCCTCCCGGCGGCTGCGTTTCTTTCCATCGCTCTGTAATAAGTCATGTTAAAACCCTCCTGCTTTCTCTTATTATAGAAAACAGGAGGGGTTCGTTTTTTACTATTCTATTGTGTAAATGTTAAGATTTAATAAAGCTTTGGACGCTTTTCCCCCATTAGCTGATCCACATTCACTCTCTCTTCGTTTCCAAAGACCAGAAATCCCGTTCCGTTGTAATATTCGTAGCCCACAATCTCCTGCGGGCCGCTCTGCCCTTTCGGCAGACTGACTTTCGCCCCAATGGGATACCGCTGCACCATCTCCAGAAATGATATCATTGCCCTGTCCCCTTTCCCTCTGCAAGCTCTTCTGCCAGGAACCCTGGCCTGTGACTTTTCACTCTGACAAGTCTTGCCGGTTTCAGGAAATTTATACAGGACTTAATATGCCTTGAACAGCTCCACCAGTCTCCGGCCTATCCGGTACACAGGCCCCTCCAGCTGCTTTCGGGCGTTCTTCAGCTCCTGCCGGATTTTGATATGCTGAGGACAGTGCCCCTCGCATTTTCCGCATTCGACACAGCCCCCGGCCGCGGAGGAGTCTTTCCGCAGGGCGGTACACATGAAATATTCCATGAAAGCCGTACGCTTCCCCTCGGAATAGCATCGGTTGTAGGCCGCGAAAGTGCCCGGAATGTCGACGCCTTTCGGGCAGGGCATGCAGTAGCCGCAGCCTGTACAGCCCACTTTCATCTTGGCATTGATGGCCCGCACCACGTCCTGTAGCATCTTTTCCTCCGCCTCCCCCAGCTCGCCGACTCGGCTCTCCGAGGCCGTGCGCAGGTTGTCCTCCACCATCTCCAGGGAATTCATGCCGGACAATACGCAGGTCACCTCCGGCTGATTCCACAGCCAGCGAAATGCCCACTGGGCAGGTGTATGCTTTTCGGGAAACTTTTCGAAAATATCCGTCGCCTCCTTTGGCAGGCGGTTCACCAGCTTCCCGCCCCGCAGGGGCTCCATGATGATCACCGGCAGACCTTTCTGACTGGCATACTTCAGGCCTTTCCGGCCTGCCTGACTGTTCTCGTCCATGTAATTGTACTGAATCTGGCAGAAGTCCCAGTCATAGGCGTCTATCAGCCGGCAGAACATGTCCGAATTCCCATGGTAGGAGAAACCGATCTGGCGGATGGCGCCGCTTTTCTTTTTCTCCTCCAGCCATTCCAGGATGCCCAGCGCTTTCAGGCGCTCCCAGGTCATCACGTCAGTCAGCATGTGCATCAGGTAATAATCCACATGGTCCGTCCGCAGACGGCTCAGCTGTTCTCCGAAGTACTTCTCCATGCTGTCCGCGGACTTGATCAGATAATGGGGCAGCTTGGTGGCAACGGATACCTGATCACGGATGTGGTTGCGCTCCAGGATTTCTCCCAAAGCCGCCTCGCTGCCGGGGTACACGTAGGCGGTATCGTAATAGTTTACGCCACCCTTGAAAGCCGCCAGGATCTCTCTCTCGGCTTTCTCCATATCGATTCTCCCTGCCGCTCTGGAAAACCGCATGCAGCCGTAGCCCAGGGCCGAAATCTCGTTTCCGTATCTGTCTTTTCTGTAATTCATGAGCATTCTCCATTCTGTTTTAGATTCCATTGTATCGCAGGATTGGGCTCCGGCGGAAATCGAAACGTCAGAGCCGGCTTCACCGTACTTGCTGCCGATAATCATACATATTCACAATATCGGCATTCTTACAAGAATCATTCACATGATTCAGCGAAATAAAACACATTGGCCGCCACAGCGTTTTTCGGAAAAAGTGAATATGATCGAAAACGAAGCCGGGGGATTGACAAAACCCATACTTGGCTTTATACTATAATTATAGTTATATAATACAAACAATTTAACAAGGGGGAGAAGCAATGCCGCCAAAACCAAGAATCACAAAAGACATGGTGATCGACGCCGCATTTGAGGTAGCCTGCAAAGAGGGTGCGGAAAATATCAGCGCCAGGACAGTGTCAGAGAAGCTGAATTGTTCCACACAGCCCGTCATGTACCAATTTGCAACCATTGAAGCGTTAAAAAGAGCCGCCTATCAAAAAGCGGATGAATATCATACGGCATATCTGATGAATATCCCGGAAACCCAGGAAAGTATTATGCTTGGAATCGGGTTGAATTATATCCGATTTGCATTGAAAGAACCCCATTTGTTCCGCTTTCTGTTTCAATCGGGATTTTCCCTTGGAAACAGTCTGCTTGAAATGGTAAATTCCCCGGAGCTTATACCCGTTATTTCCGCAATGCAGGAAGAAATGAATATGACCTTAGAACAGACAAAAGAAATTTTTATCACCCTTGCGCTCTTTGTCCACGGATATGCCAGTCTCATCGCCAATCATTCATTGGAGTATGACGAAGAGCTGATAGCGACGTATTTGGAGCGGGTGTGCACCGGTGCAATATCAGCCATACAGGAGGGAGCAAATGAAGAAGCTCTATGAGAAAAACCAGCTGACTTTTGCGATTGCCTGGATTGTGCTATACTGCGTCCTGCAGTCCTTGGCAAATCCGCTAAATGAAAGGATCGGAATCAATTACGCTGCCAGTGCTGTCTTCTGCATCCTGCAGGCAGTGGTCCTCCTCGCCTTTGTCCGGAAAAACCATCTGCTGAAACGGTACGGACTCTGCAAATCCTGCGTACCTGCACGCAGATTCCTTTACTATGTGCCGCTGATCATCTTAGCCACAGGAAATCTCTGGAACGGCATTGCCGTCGATCATTCGCTGTGGGACACGGTCTGCCGTACTGCCTGTATGCTCTGCGTTGGATTTGTTGAGGAATTGATCTTCCGGGGCTTCCTGTTCAGGGCAATGGCGAAAGATAACGTAAAATCTGCAGTTATTATCTCAAGCGTCACCTTTGGCATAGGGCATCTGATAAATTTATGCAACGGCAGCGGCATGGACTTGGTAAGCAATCTGCTTCAAATTTGCTTCGCAATTGCCGTTGGCTTCCTGTTTGTAACGATATTTTATCGCGGAGGAAGTCTGCTTCCCTGCATAATTACACACTCCGCTATCAACGCCCTCAGCACTTTTGTAAATGAAACGGGGTTTACAGCGGAAAAGCAAATGATTCATTTCTTCCTTATGTTACTTATAACTGTTGCCTACACCTTAATCCTTACAAAGACTCTCCCGAAACCTTTCCTCTCCCCATGACATGGCGGCAGCCTGCGCCCGTCCCTACTTTTCGGACGGGCGCAGGCTGTATAATCAAAAAAACGGCGATGCCAATGACTCCCGTACTCTATTACTCCAATCCGTCCACGTATTTCCGGAAATCCACCACATTGCCGGTTCTCCTGGATTCTTCCGCGGCGAACACCATCAGGTGGCCTTCGCAGGATTCCTCAATGGTGGAAATGGCCGAGCCGGTATAGGTTCCGCAAAGATAATCGTACAAAGTCTCGATGATCCCCTCATCCCCGCCGCTGTGGCCGCCGGTTAGTTCGCCCTCCGCATTGGGATCGATGAACTCGGTCTTGCGGGTCTCAAGGTCGAAGAATTGCACAAGCTTATTGTTCTCGTCCGCATGGATCTCGCCTTTGGTTCCCATGATGTGGGTAGCGCGTCCTCCTTTGGTGAAAGCGCTCATGGTAAAGGTGGCCGTCACATTTCCCTCAAAGAGCATATTTACGGTCTGATGGTCCACCACATCGTTATCGCAGCGGAAAATGCATTTCCCGAACTGATTTGTATGCAGGGCCTGGGCCACCAGCTCGTCGGAGGGATTTTCCACACGGGTTGCCGTAACGCGCCAGTCGCTGCCCTTGTCCTCCAGGTAAAGCTTCACTGCGTCATAAGGACAATGGTCCGCCTCCGGGCAGCCATCGATACAGTACTGAGGGGCGCCTGCCGGCGCGTTCTCCTCCTTGAAATATGTAAGATCACCGAAAGACTGTACTTTTAAGCACGGTTTTCCGATGAGCCACCGCAGGATGTCCGTATCGTGGCAGGATTTCTGCAGCAGCATGCAGGAGCTGCGGGTGCTGTTGCCCCAGTTCCCCCGGACAAAGCTGTGGCTCTGGTGGACATTGCCCACGCATTCCTCATGATTGACGGATATGATCCGCCCCACCCTGCCGCTGTCGATCAGCTGCTTTAAGCACTGGAACAGCCGCGTGAAGCGGAGCACATGGCACACCACGATCCGCACGCCGGCCTCCTGGGCCGCCAGGGCAATGCGGCGGCATTCCTCCGGTATAGGCGAAACCGGCTTCTCCAGCAGAATATCGTACTTCTGCGCAATGGCCGCCATGGTGGGAGCGTAGTGCTCCCGGTCCATGGTGGTAATCATTGCCACATCCGCAATCTTTCCAAGCTGCAGAAGCGGTTCCCAGCTCTCGAAACACATTTCGGGTGCAAGCCCATGCCGCTGGCGGATGAATTCGCGGAAGCTCTCATTGGGCTCGGCCACCGCCACTACCTCGTATTTATCCGGCATATTCAGCATGGTTTTTGTATAACCCTTGCCCCGGTTTCCAGCTCCGATTAAAATCACTTTTAATTTTCTCATTTTTATACCTCTGGCGCGCTTCGGCGCACATACCAATCAAAATTTGGAAGTTACTTTCAAACTAATGTCTCTCCCTATCGCTTGAAACGTCCAGGTTCCTTTAATCCTTGCTGTAATTGTCTTCCAGCGTATACGCCTGCCGTCCGATCTCCTTGAAAGGAATGATCTCGAACTTCGGAAGCTTCGTCTTAAGCTCACTGCCCTCAAGCACTGTGAAGTCGTTCAGGGCGTAGTTGGCGAAAGAGTCCGTCCCGTCAAGCGTAAGATTGTTCTCTATCGTTGAGTACTCGATGAACTCATCGTCCATCCCTCTCTTGTCAGACAATAATCCGCCATATTCCTGAATCCTTCCGTCCGACAAATACTGCACGTTGTTCGTGATGATGTTCCCCTTGGGCCGAGGCGGCTCATCTTCCAGGATATTGACCAGTTCGGGATACCGTTCTGCCCAGATGCCCTCCGTATACGGCATCTCTCTCAGCCTCTCCATAAGATAGCCGTCCTCTTCACACCAGGGATTTTCCATATTGTCCCCGTTGGCCAGAACCGCAAACATGCAATCCACAATAAGGTTGTTTATAAATTTATTGTCGCGCCCGCCGCCGATTCTGCAGCCATACTGAACCTTTTGGAAGACATTTCCGTAAACCTCTGTGGAGGAGTGCAGATCGTCCAGATAGACCCCATACGACTCGGTGCCCAGGTCGCCATGGATATAATTATAGCGAACCACATTCCCTCTTGTCGTCCAGTTCCGCCCACAGTATATTGCACCGCAATCGCCGCCGCTATGGCAAATTTTATAAAGGTTATTGTATTCAATGGTAATGTCATTGGAATCATTGTATATGATTCCCCAGACAGGCACGTCATGAATCTCATTGTGGCTTACAGTGACGCCCACGCAGTCGTTGATGTCAATGCAATACTTGTCTGCAACCTTTTGGCAGGTCAGCTCAATCAGGTTGTTCTTGATAAAGCAGCCTCCGGATGTCAGGGATTTCCGGTCGCCGCATGAGATTATACCAATCGCCTGGCTTGCCAGATTATGAATGGACGAATTCTGGATACCGCAATTCGTGGAATGATAGATACCCAGAGCCTGTGTACCGATATCTGTAAACTCGCAGGCATCAATAACTACATTGTCGCTTTCCTCTACAACGATCGCCTTACCCATGGTATTGGCAAAACGGATCCCCTGCAGAACAATATTCTTGGCGCTGGTAATGTGCAGAAAATCTGTTTTGTAATTATTGAATACAAGTTCATCCCCTGTGCCGAAGTCTTTGGGAGGAATAATATAGAGATATCCTGTTTCACGATCCAGGTACCATTCTCTTTCCGCATCCAGTTCTTCCATGAGGTTCATGATCTTGATGCCCTTTGCCCCCATATCCTCACTGGGGCGCACCCTGTCTCCACCAGGGACAGAAACCTTGCTTTCCTCATCAATCTCAACCGAAAGAGTGTTGGTTCTATAGGAACTGTTGGTGAACCCGCTAACCCAGACGTCCTCCGCCTGAGCCCATCTCTCATAACGTCCGTCCAGCCCCTGAACCGTAAAGATCGTGGGAGCCACTGCGCCCTCCTCTACGGCTTCCTTTTCAAATACATTATCCACCAGCAGATACCCATCATTGGGATAGCAGGCCAGGGGCATCATACTGTCCTCCCACATCAGGGAAACGCCCGTCTGGCTGTCCGGGTCATGAACCACGCCAAAGTCGGTGATCCCCAGGGCTTTCAGATCTGCCTGCAGCACATTGATGTGCAGGCCGTAGCCGTCCATCCCCTGGGGCCTCAGCGTTCCGTCATCCCTCAGCGTACTCGGCACCGTATCGATCCGCTCCAGAATCTCGCCGTCTATTACCTGGGAAAACGCGGTAAAGGGAATCTTTGTTCCGCCGGTGATTTCCGCCGTCTCCCCCGGGTACGAGCGGATAACCAGGTCACTGTCCGCTTCTGTCATCTCGATTGTTTCCGTGGCCTGGTAGCTCCCGCCCCGCAGGTTGATGACCACCGTTCCCTCAATGCCCCGGGCTGCTTCGATGGCTGCGGAAAGCGTGGCGAAAGGCTTTTCCAGCGAACCGTCATTGGCATCGCTGCCCTCCGTGGCCACATACAAAAAAGCCGTCCCATTCTCTTTTGCCGTCTCGTCCTCTTTGGATTCCGTTTCTTCCGTAGAGGATGGCGTAGTGCTCTCCGCCTCCGAAGATCTGTCGGACGCTGTGGAATTCTCCGATGAGCCGCCAGACGGAGCGGCATCCTCTCCGCCGCATGCAATCAGGCTCCCCGCCATTGCCGCCGTCAACAGTACCGCGTAAAATTTCTTCGTTAATTTCCTCATTTATTTTCCTCCTGCCGAATTGTTCATATAGAATCAATCAGGTGATATTCTGTTTCAGCCACCGGATACTGCGCTGCACATCGGAAAGCCCGTCCGGTACGGGATCATCGTTCTCCACGATCACCCACTCTTTCCCCAGCTCCTTTGCCGCTTGCAAGATTCCCGGAATATCGGTGACGCCCTCGCCGATGGCGCAGGGCTTTCCCTTGTCATTGCCGTCCTTTAAGTGAATCAGGGCAACTTGTTGCGCATGCTCCCGGATGAATGCGGCAGGGTCCGTGCCCGCGCGGTAAACCCAGAAAGTGTCCGGTTCCAGTTTGCAGACATTTTCGGCAATGTACTCAATGGGCAGCGTCCCGTCACTTATGGGTACAAACTCATGGGCATGGTTGTGGTATCCCACAATGATACCGTGGGGCTGTGCAAGGCCTTTCACTTTCTTCATGACCTGCTCCAGGCGGAGCAGATCCTCTTTCGTTTCGGTGCGGGAGCCTGCGCACACCAGGAATTTCTCGCCGGCAGCCACCGCATAGGCCACTACCTCCTCCATGGAAGCCTCCAGCCCGTCGATGCCCGTATGGGACGACACAGCCTCTATCCCGGCATCGTCAAGGGCTTTTCGCACTTCCTCTGGCGTCAGCCCGGCATAGCCGGCGAATTCCACGCCGTCATATCCCATGGCTTTCACTTTCTTTAAGGCCTCTGCCAGATCTTCGCCGGACTTGATACAGTCGCGGATGGTATAAAGCTGTAATCCGATCTTCATGTATAGTCTCCCTCCTTAATCATTAAAATAGACTGCTTTTCCGGTGCGGGCGGATTCATAGATGGCATCCAGGATTTTCGTGACCACAAAGGCCTGCTCCGGCTTCACCAAAAGTTCCCCCTTGCCCTGGACAGCGTCCAGCCAGTTATTGCACTCGAAATCCGACTCGTTTATGTTTTTCACGCCCTCAAAGAAAGCCACGCCGGAAGGTGCGCTTGTCTCCGGCCTTGTGATTGTCTGCTTGTCGCAGAGGATATGGTTGATGCGCAGCCCGTCGTTCATGTCCGCTCCGGCCTTGGTTCCGCACAGCAAGGTCTTCGCCTCGCCCACCTCCAGGGTGTTCAGCGCCCAGGATGTCTCTATCATGATTACTGCTCCGTTCTTCATGGTGACAAAGCCGAAAGCCGAATCCTCCACCTGGTAGTCCTCATTGTCCCAGGGCGTAAAGCCGTTGCCCTGTTCGCCGGGCTTTAAGAGGCGGCCCAGTTTCTCAAAGCTTGCCCCCATGACACTGTAGGGCTCATAGTTGTCCATCATCCACAGGGTCAAGTCCAGGCTATGGGTGCCGATGTCGATGAGCGGCCCGCCGCCCTGCAAGGCCTTATTGGGGAACACACCCCAGGTGGGGACGCCCCGGCGGCGGATAGCCTGTGCCTTGGCATAGTAGATCTCGCCCAGCTCGCCGGCCTGGCACAGCTTCTTTAGCACCTGGCTGTCCTGGCGGTAACGGTTCTGGTAGCCGATGGTCAGAAGCTTCCCGCTCTTCTTCTGGGCATCCAGCATCTTCTTTGCGTCCGCCGTTGTGGCAGCCATGGGCTTCTCGCACATGACATGTTTCCCGGCTTCCAGGGCGGCTACGGTGAGCTCGCAGTGCGCCACATTGGGAGTCAGGACATGGACTATGTCGATGTCTTTCTCCGCTACCAGTTCCCTGTAGTCAGTGTACACCCTGGCGTCCGGCGTGCCATACTGCTTCGCATTCTTCTCGGCCCGTTCCGGAATCAGGTCGCAGAACGCCACCATCTCCACCCGGCTCTTCTGATGGGCAAGGGACGGAAAATGCTTTGCCTCCGCTATGCCCCCGCATCCGATAATACCCACTTTCAATTTTTCACTCATACTGTTTTCTCCTCCTCAATCTTCTTTTTTCCCTTTTTTGTCATAGAGATATACCCCCCTGGCGCCTCCGAACTTCTTGCCCCTGCGGATCCAGTCCGCATAGGCCCGCCGCAGGGAGGTATCCTGGGGCAGTTCATCCACATCCCCCGTATACTCTTTGTCGAACAGTCTCCAGGCATCGTAATAATCCTCCGACTCCCAGGATTTCACCAGGTCGAACGTGGTAATAAAAGCGTACAGGTTGGAATCCGGCGAAAGCACCTCCAGATTGTCCGGGTACAAAAGCCAGGAATCGCATACGAACACCATGGGGTCAAAGTGGTACCATTTTTTGAAGAATTCCGCCGCCAGATCGAAAGAGCGCTCCATGCTCTCCCTGTCCAGCTTCTCTCCCGTGCGGGGAATATGGACAATGGCCATAGGAGTGCCCGGCTCCAGGACAACACCGTCTCTCTCATAACGAAAATCCATGACCCTGGGGTCAAACTGCAGCTTCGCAAAGCCGAACCGGTCCATCTGGAAGAAGCCCTCGAACCACTCGCCCACGAACGTCCCCCATATGCCGCGCACCAGCCGGCATTCCATCAGCTTCCACTTTAAATCGCTCATGCTGGTGAACCATATCTGCTCGTCCATGCCGGCCTTGCGGTAGCACTCAAGCAGATGCCTGGACATGCAGATACACAGCAGGAGATGTCCCGTGTATTCCTGTACGCCCGCCCCGGCGGCTATGCCGGTCATTTCATTGAGAAGCGGTCTCATTTTAAGGTTGATATCCCTTTCGTAGCGCTGCAAGAGCCCCCGAAATGCCTCCCCACCGGGCACATGGGCTTCTATCCGGTCATATGCCTGCAGCAAGACATCTTTGGCTTCCTCCGGATAGGAAAATTTCTCCAGAAAATCTTTCAGATAGCTTTTCACCATTGGCCTCCTTTACAATAAATCAGTTCCGGATCCGCCAGCATACCGCCCGGCTCCTGGGGGACGATGGCGGAGCAGTAGTCACCCACCTGCTTTGCCAGCGTATTGGTGACTTCAATCACCAGATGGTTCGTTCCCGGCCGCAGCAGCCCTGATACATCGAAGCGGTAAGGCGCACCCAGCGCATAGCCCGCGTACACTCCGTTCAGCCATACTTCCGCAATTTCATATACTTGCGAAAGGCGGATCTGCGCCCGGGCAGTGTCTGCCGCTGCGGGGCCGTCCTGACCGCGGTTCCGGCTGCCGTTCCGGCCACCGTCCCAAAAGTCCGCCCGGAAATCCGCCTCATAGCGGACAGTGCCGGAAAATGACGGCAGCTCATCCGGTCCGTTGATGTCAAAAAGCGATACGTCATCCTTATATAGATCAGCGTTGGGATATGCCTGGGCATTCGCCAGCGAAATCCGCCAGCGCAGGGAGAGCGTTTGCCGCCGTCCGTCGCGGAACGGCTCTTCCGCCTCTGCCTCCCAGGCTTTCACGGTGTCGGCATGCCTGTCGGATTCTGCAAACCCGTTGACTTCTGCTATGCCATCGGCTTCGGCAGACGTTTCGACTCCCGCAGAGCCCTTGGTTTCCGCCGCCCCCGATCTTTCCGGGCAGCAGGGGGATGCACCGCAGACCGCTGTCAGAAGCACCGCCTCCCCCGCCTCCAGGGACAGGGAAACGCACCCATCCAGGCTGTCCTGCCGGGACATCCGGTTGTTCATCACATCAAAGCGGAAAACGGGGCCGCTTACCGGCAGCTTTATTTGAAAGTCAATCCTGTTTCGCTTTTCCTCGTTAAAGAGGAAAAAGAGATGCTCCGCTTCCTTATAGTAATGATACACCCGCAGATTCGGACACACAGGCGTAACCTCCACATCCGCCAGCCCGGCCGCCACAATCCGGTCCGCCAGATCCTCCAGGGACACCGTCTCCCCGGGCGGTTTGACAATGGCTTCCCCCACCGTGGTCCGCGACGGCTTCTTCCCCACATAGTAGACGGGCACGCCGGCACGGGTCATTTCCCCAAGCCTGTCCAGGAAATAGGCGGGCAGCGCCTCCGCACCGGGAACTACCAGCGCCCCATAGCGCTCCTGCCCAAAACGGATACAGCCCTCCTGAACATGACATCCGTCACGGAAAGCATCGCAGGGCGCAACGTCAAGGTCGATCTGGCGCTGCATCAGCTGCCGCATGGGCCTCTGGGAGAGCATGCCCCCGCCCCACCACTCCGCCTCCGCCTGGTAGAGCACCAGCACGGACGCGATATGGACTCCTCCGCCAAGCAGATGGCACATTCGGTTCATATACCGGAACAGGCGTCCCATAAAGCGGTACTGCGGGTTATTACCCTGAGCGTAAAAATGGGGCGGGCCGTCCCATTCCGGAAACGGGCTGTCCGTGAAAGCATGGGGAGTAAAGCGATTGATCCCCCGGACCAGGCAGTGGTCCGCAAGCCATTTCATCAGCCGGATTCCCTCCATCCATCCGTAAGCACCGAAATTCTCGCACAGGGCACGGCCCTTTTTCGACGGGTCAATATGGGCCAGAGAGGATGCCAATTTAATGAGCCCATAATGGAAAAACTCTCCGTCTGTCAGCGAATGGACGCTGTGCCAGTGCCGGCTGACGCCGGCGTAGCCCGGATGAATCTGGTGCATGACGATATCCGCACCTGCCATATCCTGGTCTTTCTGCGCCCGGAAAAAATGACCGGCCCCAGGCCCCAGGCGGCTGTGGGAATTGTTGTCCTCCACATGATGGCCGATGTACTCCACACCGTGGGCGTGACACCAGTCCGCCAGCGTCCGGCCAAAGCACTCCGAGAAAAGTCTTGAGGCTTCATCCATATACGCATAGCGGATTATCCGCGCCTCATCACTGCCCCCGGAACCGGCCTTTCCCGTCTCCGGGTTGCCGCCTGCTGCGGCTCTATCCTCTTGCACCCCCTGATTGCCGCCTGCTGCGGCCGCACCGGCGCAGTCCCCGCCCGGCTTCCCGTCCAGCCACAGGGCCGGAAGCAGCCGTCTGTAGTCCTCCCCCAGCCTCTCCTGCAGAGCATCCCGCAGCTCATCGCTCCAGGGCAGCGGGATATCCTGTCCCGGGAGACAGTTCCAGCCGCCGCAGGCAAACTGGGGCTCATCTGAGAAAAATCCCGCGAATGTGCCGCCGAACAGATGGCCGTAGTGCTCATAATGGGGCTGGTAGCAGCCCTCAATCTGGCAGGCCGCCGCCTCTTTGGAAATCGGATTCAGCAGACGCGCTCCCTCCACCAGGTACGAATAAACCACAATAACGCTGTACAGTCCATCCGGAACCGGCCAGAACAGTCTGCCGTCTTTTACGCAGCTAGTCAAGTCAACCAAATCGGTTACATCTGTCCGCGCATTCTCCCACTCGGCGCCGGGATCCAGCCTGCGGGCGGCCACCACCGCCTCCAGCCGGTCCGTCCCGGGATGGCGCAGCAGAGCATCAATCAGAAAAGAAGCGTATTCATCCGGCCCCAGGGCATCGATCGCCACATAATTCACCACGCGTCTCCTGTGCTGCGGATACTTATTGGCGATAAGCCCTCCCGCGTATCCGGACGGAAAATTCCGGTCGTCCAGTACCCAGACGCGCATATTCCTCCTCTGCGCTTCCTCCAGGATGATGTCCAGATCCCTCCACCAACCGGGCCCGCAGAAATCCGGGTGAGGGCGGGACTCCACGCATATCTCATGAATGTTCGATTCCTGAATCTTCTCCATCAGCGTCCGCAAAACCGATTCTTCGGCACCGTGCTGCCAGAAAAAAGGCAGCAGATAACTTCCCTCCAGGCCCTGACGGACCTCTTCCACCGCAGACACCATAATCTTTCGCCTCCTTTCCACTGACCCGCCATCATCCGGAGCCAGAATCCTGCATTCGGAACCCTTTGGTTCCGGCTAATCCATAACAATACTGAAAACACGAAAGTTTTCGAAGTCGCCCGATTCACCAGCGGAAAGTATTAGGCACCGGGTATAGCTTTACAGTTCTTTTCGATAAGAATGGGCGGGCGCATCCCAAACAATGCGCCCGCCCATAACGAGCGTTTTATGACAAACCCGGCACCTGCTGCCCCGCCTTACTCTTCGTTCAGTGCGGCGTTGTAAGTGGTCAGGAACCACTCGTTCACCTTATCCATGCCCGTTTCTTTCACTGCCTTGATGAGATCATCGCGCATCTGGAAGTATTCTTCCTCTGTCTTAGCTTCTGTGATGCAAGCCGCCATACCTTCGTACATTTGGGTGTCCACCGTGTTAAGAATCCTCTGGAGGTCATCCGGCAGCGTATTCACAGCAGCGGTTGCATTCCCATTGAGGAAATCATGGTCATAAAGTTCGCCTTTGTCGTGCATCTCTATTACCTTTTCCGTCATGGTCATTCCATAGTGCGCAGCCACGTCCTTTTCCATTGCTGATGCATATTCCAGGAGGTAACTCTGCTCATCGAACAAATTGACGCTATATCCATCGGGGTGAGGTTCCCCGGTTCCTCCATTCCAGCCGAACCTGATGCCGGAACTAAAGTAGTAGTCATTGGATTGTCCCTCATACTTGGCTACCTTGGCTTCCTCTGTCAGGGTAGGCACTCCGTCCACATAATTCCAGGTATCCCCCTCTACGCCGGTAGCGAGGATACGGCTGCCCTCCGGCGTATACCACCACTTCATGAATTCCATGATGCGGTCGGCATACTTGGTCTTGGAAGAGATGCACCGCAGATTGCCCACGCCTTTTCCTAAGTTTTCCTCAGATATCTCGAAAGTGCCATCTACCGTACAGCCTTTCAGGGGGATGAATTCGAATCCTCCGGCAACGCCCTCAGACGCTTTCGTTGCAGTGGCGTTCCCCGTGATGTCATGATAAAGGGTGGCGACATACTGCCCGTTCACTGCTTTCAGGGAGTTATTGTCAAATTCATTCTCCGGATTCGCATTGATAGAATCCGGGTCAAGCAGACCGTCCTGGTGCAGCTTCCAGTACATATGGTTATACTGCCAGATGTCGGATTCCGGATCGGTATAGATCAGGCTTATCTCCTGTGTCTTGCAGTTCACATGCGCGTAGTCCGTGATAGGGTAATACCCCAGGGAATGCCCACTGTAAAGCGAATTTCCTCTCATCCCGATGGTGGGATAAGCAATGGCATAAACCTGAAGTCCATTGTCTGTGGTGGGATTCAAATTCACCATGTCCACCAGGAGTTTGTAGATCTGATCCACATCGGCGTCCAGTTCCGGATAGCCCAGCTGGGAATATCTCTCCCAATCCACGTTCAGTCCCCACTGCTGCGTTCCCAGGCTGGCGCCCAATCCGCCATAATCATAGCCCATGATTCCATAGATGTGGTCGCTCTGGAAAACGTTCTTGCGCTGGAAATCCATGGTTTCCTCCAGCTTTGCGGGCGGGAAGAAGCAGGATGTGGCGTCATGTTTTTCCATCAGCTCGTCCAACGGCAGAATAAAGCCGGATTGAATAAGGGGAAGTACCTCATCGGCCTCGATAATAAAGATATCGGGAAGATCGCCGGAGGCCATCAAAGCCTCTTTATTTCCCGAGATATCCTGCACATTAAAGGTGATTCCGAACTTATCACGGATATACTCGGCCACTGTATTGTCTGAATAATCATTCCACGACATGGAAACTATCGTTGCAACGTTAAGCGTGATGGGCTCCCGATCCGTCTCCGCAGAACCTGAACTCTCTTTGGATTCATTTGTGTTTCCGCCGGAAGATGCCTGACTCTCTTTCTGCTGCTCCGAAGACTGTTCCCCCGAACCGCCGCAGGCTGTCAGACTCACTGCCATTGCCGCCGCAAGCATGATGGCAAAAAGCTTTTTGATTGATTTCTTCATAAATATACCTCCTTTTTCAAAAAAGTTTACTACATTGTCTATGATGATTTGGCATAGATCCGTCCCCGTAAATTTTACTCCCCCTTTCCCTGTTTTTCCCTTTCCCCGGAACGGTTCACGCCTTGACATAACTTCATGTGATGCTCTTCCCAAAATCTCATCCTTTGACTGATCCCAGCATGATGCCCTTGGTAAAGTACTTCTGCATATATGGGTAGACGCACAGAATCGGAACAACCGTCACTACCAGCAGCGTCATCTTGATGGACATGGGCGTCAGCTGCTGTCTCATATTTGCCTTGCTGCCCTCCTCCAGCAGAATGGAAGCAGCGCCTTTCAGATACTGATACAGGATGAACTGCAGCGTCCGCAAATTCCTGTCCACGGTATAGATCAGCGTTGTAGAATAATCGCTCCATACCCCCACTGCCGTGAACACGCCAATCGTCGCCAGGATTGGTTTGGAGAGCGGCAGGATGATGCGGGTAAGGACGTCCCAGTAGCTCGCCCCGTCCAGCTTCGCGGACTCCTCCAGGGAACTGGGAATGCTCTCAATAAAAGTCTTTGTCAGAATCATATTGTACGCGCTTACGCCCGGCATGATATAAATGAAATATGTATTGTACAACCCTAAGTATTTCCGCAACAGGAACTCCGGAATCAGTCCGCCCCCCACAAACATGGTGCCGATAAAGAAACGGTAGACGGCCTTGCGGTACGGCATCCGCTCTCTGGAAAGCAGATAGCCCAGATACCCGCTGATGAACATTTGCTCCAGGGTGCAGATCACCGTGATGCTCACAGAGATCAGCGTGGCCTGCGGGATACCTTTCAGGGTCAGTACTTTCCGGTAGTTCTCCAGAGTAAAGTCCACCGGCCAGAAGTACACGCCTGCCATTGCTTTCATGGGATCGCTCAGCGAATAAACCAGTATATACCAGAAAGGATAGGTACAGGTAAAGGCGAATAAAAACATTACCGCCGCATTGATCCAGTCAAAGGGCTTCGCCTTATACATATGTTTCTTCTGGGCCGTTTTCCTCTTTCCCATGTCGTCACCTCCTATACGATAGACTCGCCGCGAACCTTCTTGGCAGCGGCATTGCCCAGACAAATCAGCACGATGGAGACGATAGAATTCATGATCCCCATGGCGATGCCGTATGAATAGTCTGCGTTCTTGAACAGGTTATAGCTGTACAGGCCGATATTCTCCAGCTTGGGATTAGTCAGGGCTCCCCCGAATACCAGCGGGTAATCCATGCCGCCGCTTAAGAAGCCGCTGATCCCCAGCACGCTCTGAACCAGAAAGGTGGGCAGCACGCCCGGAATGGTCACATGCCAGATCCGCTGGAACCGTCCCGCTCCATCCGTCATGGCCGCATCGTACAGCTCCTGATCGATGCCGGAAATGGCCGCCAGATAGATGATTGCCGAAAACCCAAGCCCTTTCCATGTGCCCATCACCGCCTGGAGCGTCCATGCAATGTTTTTGTTGCTCAGCAGATTGAAAGGCTTGGAAATAACCCCATTTCGCAGAAGCAAAACGTTAAACATCCCATCCGTGGAAAACAGTCCCACCATCAGCCCGTAAATCATTACCCAGCTGATGAAATTCGGAATGGTGGTCACGGTCTGGACAATGCGGCGATATTTCGTAGAGCGCAGTTCATTCAGAAAGATGGCAAAGGCCACCGGCAGCCAGGAAATCGCCAGATTGATCGTATTTGGTATTACCGTATTGCGCAGGGCCCGGGGCAGACGACTGATGGATGAGAACATCGCCTGAAAATTCCTCAGTCCCACAAACTCGCTGTCAAAAGGCGATTTCCCAAGCTTATAATCCACAAATGCATAAGCCCAGCCTGCGATGGGGACATAATGGAAGATAAAAACGTAAATGATCCACGGCAGGATCATCCAGAACAGGATCCATTCCTTTTTCTGACCTTTCTTGTTCATAGTCACCTTATTGGCCATCTTCACACCGCCTTTCTTTGTTATGCAATCATTTTAGCATTTTTTGTCTTTCTATATAATACATATATTTTACTAATTTAGCTATAATATTGTTTATTTATTCCAACAGTCCGAAAATAACTAACTAATTTTTAGGCGAAACTTATAAAATGTATATTGCTTTGGAAAAATGCATTTGCTATAATTCAAGGAAGAGATAGAAGAATGGCGGTGAATTATATGTATTCTGCTTTGATCGTGGAAGACGAACTGTTTGCCCTTCACAGCATGCGCGACATGCTGGACTGGAACGGAGCCGGCATTGACAGGGTATATGAGGCAGCCAACGGCAAAGAAGCCTATGAAGTGTATCTGCGCCAGCGTCCGGACATCATTCTGACCGACCTGAGCATGCCTGTCATGGACGGGCTTGCGCTGATCCGCAACATCCGGGAGAAAGAGGCAGACGCGAAGACGCGCATTATCATCATGACTTGCATAGATGACTTTACTCAGGCCCAGCAGGCGCTGAATATGGGAGTGTCCCATTATTTTCTAAAAGCCACTGCCAGCTGCCGGGACATCCAGAAAATCCTCCAAGACACCACCATGGATCTGGACAGGGAACGGCTGGGACAGGACACCAATTCCGCCGAAAGAGCGATGCAGATTCTAAAGTATGGGAAAGCCCTCCCACCGGAAGATGCCGCGGCTGCACTGCTCGCAGCCGGCATCTCTCCGAAAGAGGACTATGCCGTGCTGCTTCTGTCCCTGCCCCGAAAGGATTCCCTGCTGCCTGACCGTGAGATTCTGCAGCGGGCAGTCAAGGCATACTCCGGCGCGGACGCAAAAATCCTACGCATCTCATCCGCATGCTGTGCCTTTTTGTTGCATCAGGAAAACGCGGAGCGTCTGTCCGGCGCCCTGCCCCTCCTGTGCACGGAGCTGTCCGCGCCCGGGAGCGGGCAGATGCGGGCCTGCATGAGCGGGCGGACCCAAGGCTCCGATCGTCTCGCCGAGGCAGTGAGACAGGCGGAGAAAGGGCTGGAGTTATGCTATTTCACCGGTGTATATTCCTCCCTTTATGCCGGCCAGGAGGATTTTCCTGTCCCGGAGGATATCTCTATCCGGCTGCTGGCCCTCCCTAATGTCTTTCTCCATGTACCGCGCAAGTTCGCGGACAGTTACGAGAGCAGAATCCGGCAGATCACCTCCCGGAGCTATCCGGATTCCGGCTCCTTTCAGGAGGCTTTGTCGGCAGTGGCCGTATGGCTGTCCATGCAGACGGACAGCGCCAGAGATTCCCTGGAGGAAAGCTGTGTCTCCTGTACCCGAAAGATCTCGGAGAGCGAGACGCTTAGGGAATGCATCGCCTGTTTTGAGCAGTACGCAACAGACATCCTCAACCTGTCTTCTTTCTCCAAACAGATGCCGGACTGCGTGAAAGAAGCGCTTCATTACATTCATTCTAATCTGGATCATGCGCTGTCCCTCAATGAAATCGCGGAGCATATCCACCTGAATCCGGCCTACTTAAGTACGTTGTTCCGCAAGGTGATGGATCAGAGTCCTATCAGCTATATCAATTCCGTGCGCATTGAACGCGCAAAGCTGCTGCTTCGCAGCACGGAACAATCCATCAGCGAGATCGCCGCCTCGCTGGGCTTTACCCAGGATATCTATTTTTACCGTCTATTCAAACAGCTCACCAAGGTGACGCCAAGCGAATACCGGTCATCGGCCCGGTGGCAGGAGGAACGGACAGGGCAGTGGATGCCTGAGGCAAGATACAATGAGACGCTTTCCGGGGACAGGCATCTGAAGCCTGCCAAAAAAGGCCAGACAGACGACCGCAGCGAATCGGTGGGGGAGGAGGAAAACACATGAAATGCCATACGCGCCAGTCATACCGTGAGCGGAAAGTTTCCCTAGCACGACAGATTTCCCTGGGCACAGCGGCAATTCTGGTAGTGGCGATGTTGCTGGGGCTTCAATTTATCTGGCGGTATACCATGTCTGTCCTCTCTGAGCGAGACAAGGATGCCGCCTTTAAGGAACTGCGAAACGCCCAGGAACAGATTGCTCTTGTCTATGACAGTGTTTGCTCCAACATAAACCTCCTGCTGTACGACCGGGACGCCATCGCCATTGCCAGCGAAAGCAATGTCCGTGTGACTCGTGAATATCTCTCTCATGTGAGGAACATCCATACCCTGCTGACAGGCATGGAACAGGACAACCAGTATATTGACTCCTTATTTCTCTATGTCAATGACAATGCTTTCATCAGCACCGTAGTCACCAACTCCGTCCCTTTCGATGCCAGAACGATTCCAATCCTGCAGTCGGAGTTTTATCAGGAAATCTGCGACTCTGTCTATCAGATCCGCATCACCACGGGACATGAAATCAACGAATTCC
>ERZ808051.1064-NODE-1064-length-21267-cov-5.496508_pt1 | contig 21267 bp, 17 predicted proteins | sample MGYA00380199_ERZ808051 | MGnify/ENA primary metagenome ERZ808051 (study PRJEB31490, sample SAMN06133391) | mouse gut metagenome | isolation source: J11 | host: mice | place: China: Chengdu | collected 2015-05 ...
TAGCGGCACTTCATAAACAGGTCGGAGCTTTTCTGGGCTTCGGTCTGGGCGATGCCGCCCACATTCCGCATCTTGGTGTAGAGGTACAGATTTTTGTAAAAATGGCTCTCATCTATAAAGAGCCTGTCAACGCCTAACTGCTCAAAATTTATCACCGTGTCCTTTCTTTTCGTATCGTTGAGCTTCTTTAACTTGGCTTCAATGCCTTTCCTCGTTTTCATGAGCTGCTTGACCGTGAACTGCTCGCCGTGGGATTTCTGTATTTCGTCAATGCCCATCTCTATATCGTTGAGCTGCCGTTCTAACTGCTCCCTCTGGCGTTCCTCGCTCATCTGAATTTTCTCGAAATCATAATCGCCCGTGGCAATCCTGCCGCAGAACTTCTTGCGGTTGGCGGTTTCAAAATCCTGCTTGGTGGTGACGAGGATATTGGCACTCGGATAGAGCCGTAAATACTCGGAAGCCCACTGACCGACAAGGTGGTTGGGGACGACAAACATGGATTTCTGGCATAGTCCTAACCGCTTGCTTTCCTGTGCGGCGGCTACCATTTCAAAGGTTTTTCCTGCCCCTACCTTGTGGGCAAGGAGCGTGTTGCCGCCGTAAAGGATATGGGCGATAGCGTTGACTTGGTGGGGTCTTAGCGTAATCTCTGGGCTGATGCCGCCAAAAGTGATATGCCGCCCGTCATACTCACGGGGTCTTTTGCTGTTAAAGGTGTCGTTGTAATAGCGGACAAGGCGGTTTCTCCGTTCTGGGTCTTTCCAAATCCAATCCTGGAACGCCTGCTTGATAACCTCCTGCTTTGCCTGTGCCGCCGTGGTTTCCTTATGATTGAATACCGCCTTTTTGTTGCCGTGTTCGTCATAAACATAATCGAAAATGCGGGTATCCTTTAGGTTTAGGGTGTCCTCGATGATGCGGTAGGCACTCGCCCTTTTCGTGCCGTAGGTGCTGTCTGCCTTGACATTATCGAAGTCGGAAGTTTTGTTCTCGATAAACCAGTCGCCGTTATATGGAGTGTAGCGTACCTTGATACGCTCTGCGGCGTGGCTTGACGGGGTTAAAAGCTCCATCACAAACTGCTGGATATCGGACTCTGGTATCCAAGTCGTACCCAGACGAACGGCGATTTCGGCGGCACTCAAATCCTTTGGGATGACCTGCTTTAGAGCTTCCACATTGAGTATTAAGGCAGGGTCGGACTTCGCCGCAATCTGTGCAACTTTCAGCTTCTCCCGCACATCGCCAGAGAGATATTCGTCTGCGGCGACATACCGTGCAGGCTCCGTATTCGGCACACGGAAGATAACGCCCCGCAATTCCGTGACGATTTCCTCCTGCGTTTTGCCCGTGAGCTTTGCCATATAGCCAAGGTCAACACGGGCTTTCTCCCCGATGGAGAGTGCCAGGGCTTCGCTTGCCGTTTCCACGGAAGTGATTTCACGGTGGGGCTTTATCGTCCGCTTGGTGAACATATCCGCCTTGCGTTTGAAATTGCCCTCATCATCAAGCACCTCCAGAGAACACAAAAGGAAGTAGCTTTCATCGGCGGCAAAGGCAAGATAATTTCCTCGGTTGTTGATTAGCCCGTATTTCTTGGTGAACGCATCGTACAGACGGTTAAGGTTTTCCTGCTCGGTGCTTATCACTTCTTCGGGGTAATCGTTGGTCTGGTACTCGATAAGGCTGCGTACACTGTCCCGTATCTCAAGCAGCCCTTTGACACGGTTTTCCGCCGTCATGGAGAGCGTGGCAGGGGTCATGCGGTCATTTTCTCGGAAGTAAATCTGACCGTTTACCAGAGTATAGGAGAAGTTCCGCACATTCGGGTCGGCGGGGATGGAATTATCCTGTTCATCGGAAATCTGGTCGATTTCACTTTCGTACTCTGGTATTTCGCCGTTTATCCGCTGCATGGCTTCGTGGAGCAGCTCGGAAAGGGGTCTGTCCTTGTCTGTTTTGCAGGCAGGCTCCAACTTCCCGAAGCGTGTGCTTTCCATCTGCATCGTGCCAAGCACCATTTCTGGATGCTGCACAAAATAGCTGTTCATCGTGATGCCGTTCTCGTCCGTATCAAGGTATATCCAGTCTGGCTCGATTTCAATCACTCGGTCACGCTTCTGTAAAATAAGGATGTCGCTCGTGACCTCCGTGCCGGCATTGGCACGGAAAGTGTTATCTGGAAGCCTTACCGCACCCAACAACTCGGCTCTCTGGGCGATATACCGCCGCACCTCTGGGCTTACCTTATCCATCGTACCCTTGGAAGTGACGAACATCACCACGCCGCCCGTGCGTACCTTATCCAGAGCCTTTGCGAAAAAATAGTCGTGAATAAGGAATTTCTGGGCGTTGTAGCGGCTGTCATCTACCTTAAATTCCCCAAACGGCACATTGCCAAGCACTACATCAAAGTGGTTGTCGGGCAGCTTGGTATCCTCAAAGCCCTCCACGGCGATTTTGGCTTTCTGGTAGAGCTGCTTTGCGATTTCGCCTGTCAGCGGGTCGATTTCCACGCCGTGGAGCTTAGAGCCTGCCATGCTTTCGGGAAGAAGCCCGAAGAAATTGCCCGTGCCGCAGGACGGCTCTAAAATATTGCCCTGCGAAAAGCCCAGACGGTCAAGGGCTTCGTACATTGCCTTGATGACAACGGGCGGTGTATAGAACGCCGTCAAAGTGGATTCCTTTGCCGCACGGTATTCTTCTGGGGACAGGCTCGCATACAGCTCCTTAAATTCCTCCGCCCATGCAGCGTTGTTCTCGTCAAACGCCATAGACAGACCGCCCCATCCCACATACTTGGCAAGGTTTTCCTGTTCTTCGGGTGTGGCAAGGCGGTTTTCAAGCTGAAGCTCGTGCAGGAGATTGACCGCCGCCATGTTGTTTCTAAATTTCTCTTTTGCACCGCCAACGCCTAAAGCGTCATCGGTAATGCGGTAATTGTGGCGGTCAGCGAAAAGAGCAGGGGCAGAGGGCTTTGCCGTAGTCGGCTCTGCGGGAGCTTCTGTGTTTCCTTTTTCGGGTAGTATTTCTTTTTCTGCCTGCTCCAAGAGCCTGCGGATATAGCCGATTTTCTCCACTCGGTTTATCGGAAAGCCCACATTGTTCTGGAAAGTGATGTCACGCATGGAAACATCGCCGTTTGTTTCAGCGATGCTCTCAATGAGATAACGGCGGTTGTCGATGGTGATTTCTCTGCCGATAAGGTCAGAATTGTCCTGCTTTGCAGGCTCGGACGGGGCAGACATTACGCCCTGTTTTACACGCTCCGCATAAAGCCATTCCTCGGCTTCTTTATCGGATACCTCTTTCCGCACTTTCAAAAGCCCTGCTTCGGCTGCTTCCTCGGTGGGGTAGGTCAGCACCGTTCCGTCATCAGCGGCATAGTATTCCTCTCGGATGTTGTCCCAGATGGCAAAGGCATCTTCGGGGTCTGGGAACGCATCGGAAGTCATGATGACCTCAAAGCGTTCCTCTGGCGGCTCGGTTTCGTATTGTGCCGCAATCCTCTCCGCAAAGGCAATCATTTCATCGACAGCGGAGTTTATCTCGGCGGGAGCTTGCTCAATGGGAGTTTCTTCAGCGGCTTTTGTTTCTTCGGGCTGTGCCTTGTCCTCGGCTTTCCTGTTCCAGTCGGCTTCGGTAGCCATTATCTCGGCAAGGAGCTTCTCGTCCTCTGGGGTCAGCTCGGTGTGCTGCATAAGGAATGGGAGCAGCGTATCACGCCCGAAACGCAGGCTTTCCATCTTTTCTCGGTAGTAATCCTCGCCCTGCCGTTTCCACTCTGGGATAAAGGGGCAGTTCGGAGAGAGGGAGTAGTCATAAAAGTTTTTGATATGGGCAATCAAGTCGCCCTCGCCGTCCCCGATGTCAAAGCGTCCCTCATAGTTAAATTCATCGCCGCCGATGACCGCATGGATGGCAAAGTCGGTCTTTTTGTACCAGCCTACGCCCTTGCTCTTATCCAGTCTTTCACGGTGCTGCTTTTCGTCCAGAACGCCGAGCAGCTTGTTCCCAAGGGCAAAGCTCAAATCCGTAAAGCGGTCATTAAGCTGCCTGTCGTAAAAGGCGGGATGCTCAGAGAAGCCAATGGAGAATGTGATGCTGTCGGGCTTTTCCTCGGCGGGTGTTTCTGTTTCCTTTTTCTCGGCGGTTTCCTGCTTCTCAGTGATGACTGTTTTCAGATGGTCGTTAGCAGGATTTTCACGGAGCTTTTCTTCAAAATCGGCACGGCTCATTTCCTTGCCGAACAAAGGGAACTCTGGATTCCGCAGGGATACGGCGTTCTCGTTAAAGTCGGAAATCTCATATTTATCCGCACCGATATACACCATATCGCCCTCGTGGTAGAGGTAGCAGAGAGGGTAAAGCTCCGTAAGCTCCTGCGAAAAACGCCACGCATTGCTGCGGCTGTAAACGCTTGTAGTCTGCCCCTGCACCAGTTTAAGGAAATCAAGGAGCTGCTGCACGGTGGCAGGCTCGGAGAAAACCTGCTCCATCTGCTCGGCGGTCATGTCGGCAAAGTCGGTACGCCCTACCTTTTCAAGCAGGGCTTTTTCGTAGCCGTCCAAGTCACGGATAAAGTCGGAGAACCGCAGGGAGAGCGTGTCCCGTTTGTCGGCAGGCTGCAGGTCACGGTTAGCGTCTATAAAACGCTGCCTTGCCATTTTCCTCTGGGTGTCGATTTCATGCTGCGGGGCAGAGATGCCCTCCAGAAAATCGGCGTAATGGTCTTTCTCTTTGGCGTTGAGATAGCGTTCATCTTTTATCAGCTCCCGCAGGCGTTTTTCCACTTTAGACCAAGATAAAATAAGGTCATGCTCGGTGGAAATTCCGTGACGGTCAATCGAGATACCCTTGCCGTCAAACCACGCATATCCCTCCGTACTGTCCGAAAAAGTGATATGAGAGCCGCTTGTACCGTACTCATTTTTCAGAAAAGCAATGTTGCTTTTACAGTTTTCGTTTTTCCAAAACTGGCGGTAGATACGGTATTTGCTGTCCTCGATATTGCCCCCTTTTTGGAGAATGGTATCAATATCTTCCTGTGAAATAGCAAAAGCAGAGGATTTTTCGTCCTCTGCTTCAACCATCATTTCAATCTGTTCATCTACGGTGGGGAGATTTGCCTTGACTTCTTCCTCGGTGGCAATACTGAGCTGTTCGCCGCCCTCGGTTAGCTGTAAATCAGCTCGGTCAGTATCACTTCCTCCGCTTGGCTGCGGATGGCGTTCATTGCCTGTACCCACTGCATCGGTGCTTTCTCTTTCAGTTCCTCCGTCACGCCCTGTTCCTTGGCGAGCTGCTTCGTCAGAAGCTCTAACCTCTGTAACGCCGCCTGCTCGGTCTGGTGCAGGTGTGCGTTCAGTTCGCCCGATGTCAGCAGGTTGAGGTAAGTCACCCGCTTGTGCTTCTCCAGATAATCCCTGTGCATCTGTGCGTATCTGCCAAGCGGAAGCTCTGGCTTTGTCGGTAATGTGAGGTCGGGTATAAGATAATCGCCCTGTTTGGTGTAAGTGATTTCGCTCATTGTTTTCGCTCCTTTCGGGTTGTGTCCTGCCACTATCATAGCGGATTTGGGGTTTCGGTGCAAAGGTGCGGTTTTGCCCTTTCTCCGCCATTTGCACATTTCGGATGGAAAGGGAGATTTCCCTTAGTGCCATTTCCGCAATGTCGCTCGTGGCGATGCCGATGGCGTTAAGGGTCTGGGGCGTGTTGAAATTGACAACAGCCCCGAAGTCCTCACGCTCAAAATACTCCGCCGCATCTATGCCGCATCGGGTCATCAGCATAAAGGCTACGCTGTTTGCGACAAGCTCACGGTACATGACTTCGATGTTAAAATCGTCAAGCCCCTCCAAAAAGCTGCCCTTGATATAGTCCTTGAGCTGTGCCGTGTAGTCCTGCAAATTGTCCTCAACGGCGTTCCTTGCCGTTTCCATCAGCACCTCGGCAAGCCCGCCGCTTTCCACTTCGCCAAACCTGTCGGAGAGCCGTTCCATGACTGCCTGCTCGTATCGCTCATTCATCTGCCATATCGGGACGGGGCGGCTGCCATAATAGCTCTCATGGGTATCCGACACATCAAAATAGTATTTGAGGGTGTTCCTGCGTCCTTTCGTGTCAAACACGGCGATGCCCTTGCTGTCCTTGTTTACCCAACGCTTAAACAGCTTATTCCACACCTCTATGGTGGTAACGGCAACCGCATCGGGGCGTTGGGCGTAAATCAAGAGCTGCTCGTCAAAGCGGCACTTGTAATTGCGGCAGGCAGAGGATAAAAAGCCCTGCCAAGCCTGCGGATTTCTCGTCACCGTTTTGCCTGTACGCTGGTACAGCTCGGTCATTAGCTGATACTTAGCAGCCATTTTCACACCTCCTTATCGTGAAATTTCTTGTTTGTTTCTGTTCTTCATTCCGTGCCACCGCCCAAAAAGGAGATGACCTTGTTTGCCTTGATGCTCTTTTGCAGGTCGTTGATGAGCGTAATATCCGCCACCGTGATGCCCTGCATGGAGAGAATATCGTCCATCGTCATGGCGGCGATGGCTTTTTCCTCGGTAAAACCTGCGTCCAGAATCTTATTCAAGACCTTGACAGCTTTCTGGTTTACTGCCATAGCTTCAATCCTCCTTATCGTTCATGGTCTTTGTACTTCGTGGCTTTCAGGGCGGACGGCGGCTCTTGGGGCTTCGGCTCAAAGCTGTGTCCGTTCATCTTCATTTTCTCCGCAAATTCGCAGATGTGGTAAAGATAACTGCCCACTTCGGTGTGGTACTCGTCAATGAAACGGCAGGTCTTTTCCGCTTTTTCTCCCCACGCATAATGGATGATGATTTTGCCGCCGTCTGGAATGCGGAACTGCTCGTTATAGTGCGGGTCGATGAAGCGGATGCCCTGCTCGGCTTTCTGGATATGACCGTCAAGCCAGTCTTTCACATAGCAGTAGCAGTAAAAGTTATAGTCGCCCTTTGTGGGGTTGCAGCGGAGCAGGAAAGCGTGTTTTTCCGTATCCACACGGAAGCCGTACTCGGTGCAATAGTTCCCCGTAAAGGCGGCATCGGGATTTGCCCTTGCAAACGCCGCCATGTCACGGCGGTTGTGCAGAAGCCCCTTGTCCTCACGGAGCGTATTGATAACCTCGTCAAGCTCCGCCTTGAACTCGTCCGTTTTCCACTTGTCCCAATGGTCGTTCCATGTGGTGTAAAAGCCGTTCCCAGAGCTGTCAAAATCTCCACGCAGATGCCCGATGCAGCCCGTCTGCCCCGCAATCTGCGTACTCTGGGAATAGGTGTATTTCTGTTCGGGCTGTGTCAAAGCTCGTACCTCCATCAGCGTTCCTCCCTGTCCTTTGCTTTTTTCTCTTTCTCCTGTGCCTTGATTTTGGAAAGGGCTTCTTTCGCCCATTGGGGCGTACATTCGGGCTTGATTTCCCCAAGGACATCGTACCTTTCCCATCTGCGATGTTCGCCTGTGGCAAGGCAGGTGCCGAACACCGCCTGCCCTCTGCCGCCAGTCGCACCGTTTCCGCCGTCAGCCAGTACAAGCTGATAGGCGGGGTGCTGATATTCGTACCGCTTCGGCTCGGCGTTGATGACTACCACCTTGCCCACGATGCTGCTGCTTTTGTCATCGGGGATACAGTCTTTCACGGTGAAAACGGTCTTGTCAAAGGGGTACTTTGCAAGCTCGGCTCTGGAAAGCTCCACCTGTGCCTGCACTCGGTCAAGGAATACCTGCATGGCTTCCAGATAATCGTCTGAGCCAACGGCTTCCGTTGCCCACGGGACGCCCAGAGGGTTGTCGTAGGTGCAGTAGCACACCATAAAGGGGTACTGTTCCTTTTTATCCACGCCCAAGATGACCTCTTTATCCCCAAGGTGGATGCTGTGTTCCACCTCGTAAGAGCCAATCATTCTTTTTTCCTCACTCATTCGGCTGCTCCTTTCTCTGCTTTTTTTCTCTCTGCTCGTCTAAAATCTTACGGATACAGACATCGCAGAAAATAATGTGCCTGTCCTTATATCGGGGATAAGGGCAGGTCGTACAGTCATATTTCTTCTTATCGCTCACGGTCATCGCCGTTCCTCTGTTTCGGGGCAGGGGGATTGTTGTAGGGCATACGGCACTCCCTTTGGTATCTCTCGCTGAGATTTCCCCTTGCCGCTTCGATGGTATTGCAGTAAGTCCCCCAGAAGTAGTTGTCGCCGCCCTTGCAGTACCAACACACATAAGGGTTGGGGGCTTTGGGGTTATGCCCGATGACAAGCTCTGTACTCCCGATAGTACAGCCCTCTATGATTTCATAGCCGCCGTTGGAGCGTTTTTCTTCCTCCATAATCAGACCTCCGTTCAATCGCTTTTTGCATACTTACGGTATGCCTTTTCCCCTCTGGCTCTGAGCTTCTGCATCCGCAGGCTCCCAAGCAGTTCGGGGTGCTTCTCCTGCAACTTGCGGCGTGTCCTGCCTACGCTCTCAAAGCTCGGCAAGCCCAGATGTCGGTACTGTGACATGACCTCGGCAAAGGGCATCGCCCCCGTGCCTTTCAGACAGGCGTTGCATATCGCAAGGTAGAGGGTCATGTCATCGTTTCTGGCTTCCTCGTCCTTTTCCAGAATGGCTCTGACCTTGCCCTCGATGGTTTTCAGATTTCTCATTGCTTCCTCCATATAAGGGATAAGGGGCGGCATTTTCAGCCGCCCCCGTTCCCACAAACTCGGATTACTTATTCTTCCTGTGACGGATATTCAGCCACAATGCCGCACCGCCGATAAATACGACAAGCACGATGGCGATAATGGTCTTAGCGTCCATTCTCATAAAACCTCCTTTCTGCTTTCTGACCGCAGGAGCTTCGTTCAGCCCATGATGCGGTCATCAGTTCTCCTTTTTCTTTTTTCTGCTCTTAAAGCCCACAAAGCCCAGAACGCCTGCACCGATTGTCAATGCAGCCGCAAGGCTTACCCAGAGGGCGGCGTTGAAATCATCACCTGTTTTCGGGGTGTCCCTCAGCTCGTTGTGCATCTGGACGATTGTGGTCGCCCCTGCCTGCACGGTAGCCTGCTTGTCAGCGGGCAGGATATAGCCTGCGGATGCCTTGTCGTTCACCTCGGAAACGGTGTACTCGCCAATACGCAGGTTTTCAATGAGGATTTCGCCGTTCCTGTCAGTAGTAAAGGTCTGGTCGTAGTTCACGCCCGTAACACGGAAAGAGAAGCCCTCCACCTTGCCGTCCGAGGATGTCTTGACGATTTTCAGAGAGCCTTTCTGGGCGGTATTGATGAAGCCAACGCCCGCCTTGTTCTCCACGGTGTAGGTCTTGCCGTTTTCCTCAATGGATACGGGATACACATTCTCATCAAGCACGAAGCCTGTCGGGGCGGTCTTTTCACGGACAAGGTACTTGCCGTAGCGAAGTTCTTTCATCTGGTAAACGCCGCCCTCCATCTCGGTCATTGTGCCGAGCAGTGCATCGTCCTTATCCAGTTTGCCGTCACCATTGGTATCGGAATAAACCTCGAATACCGCACCTGTGAGCTTGTTGTCTGGGTAGTCCTTATCCACTTTTGTGAGGGAGATGCTGCCACGGATGAAGTAGTTCACAAGGGAGATTTCTACAATCTCGTCCACTTCGCTGATTGTGACGGCGATTTCTTCCTCGGAAAGTACATATCCTTTGGGACTTTCAATCTCACGGATTACCCATGTGCCGTAGGGTACTCTGGCAAAAGAAAAACTACCGTCCTCTGTGGATACGGTAGTCGCAATGGCTGTCTCCTTGGTAAATTCAGTTGTTCCAGTCTTGAAGATGCCGATTAAGGCACCGCCCAGAGCCTTGCCGTCCTCGTCTGATTTCTTCCCGCTGACAGAGCCGTAGATGAGCTTGTTCTCAATGGCGTTGCCCTCGTTTGCGGAGATATGGACGAGTGCCGTGTCCTGCCCTGCATACGCAAAGGCAACAGGGTACTTGGTGTCGCTTGTGAGATAGGCGGCGTTGGTGCTGATTTCCTGCACATAGTAGCTGCCAAGGGGCAGGTCGATGACCGACTTCCCATGACCGTTCCCGTCAAGGGAAAGCACTTCCAGCAGGCTGTCGGCGGGGATTTCCGTGCCGTCTGCGGCGGTCAGCCCCTCCGCCGTGTAGAGACCAAAGCTTACATCACGGATTTCGCCGTTCATCCCCACGCCGTAGGATTCATCTGTCTCAAGGCTCTTTACAAGGTCAATCTCCACACGCTGACGCTCATTGTAGAAGTCCGTGGATGTTTCTGTGACGGCGATTTCCTGCCCTGCATACACAAGCTCAACGGCGTGTACCTCGCTATTCAGCACAAAGCCAAACGGGGCGGTGACTTCCTTAACCTCATATTTTCCAAGATACAGTTCCTTGGACTTCGCCGTGCCGTCCGCACCTGTGGTAACGGTGTCAACCACTTCGCCCTTGGACGCTCGGAGAGTGCCATCCAGAGTGATGATGTCCTCGGCGGCGGTAATCTCATAGACCGCACCCTCCAGACCTGCCACGGAGAAAATCGGCTGGTACAGCCCCTTAGTGCCAGAGACGGTGCTGAATACCTCGCCCGATTTGGATACGGTGATAGTCCCTTTCTGTGCCATGTTGGAGCGTACCACCTCGATGACTGTGATGCCGCTTTCCTCTTCGGAGTTCTCCTGCACCACATCAAAATAGACTGGCTCGGAGTTTAGGACATAGCCGTAAGGAGCCTGCACTTCCACAAGGGAATAGCCCGTGCCGTATTCGAGGGTCTGGGGCGTGATGAGGTCGCCATCCGCCGTGGTGTAAAAGGTGTCGATGGTGGTCACTTCGGGATAGGTGAAGGTCATTGATACAAGGTTTCCGCTTGGGTCGTAAATCTGGAAGCCTGCACCTGCATACGGGATGGTGTTGCCCGTTTCCGCATCTTTCTTCACCACCTTGATATAGCTCTCAAAATTGGCATTGTTGATAAGGTAGCGGTAGGTGTTGCCGTCCTTATTGATGAACACATCAAAAGGTTTCATCAGCTCACGCCCCTCCCATCCAGAGGTCTGCTTTACGGTATAAATGCCGTAGGGCATATCCTTGGTCTGGGCGAAGCCGTTTTCATCGCAGGTGAGGATGTCACGCTCGGTTTCCTTGGCGGCTTCATAGCTGTCTGCGGATTTGAGGTAGACTTCAAAAACTGCTCCCGTTTCGGGCGTTTCAATCTGGGTCTCGCCGTTGTCGGTGTGCTTGATGATGGCGATGTTCCCCTTGATGACCTGCTCGTTTACATCATTCTTTGCGGAATTGTATTCCACGGTGTAAAGCTCGGCTTCTGCACCTACATGGTGGATTGTGCCGTCCAGAAGATAGCCCTCGGACGGGGAAATCTCACGGATGCTCCAGTCATTGCCGCAGACATAATACTTGGTGGTGAACTGCCCGTTTTCATCGGTGGTGTAGCTGTCAATCAGTTCCTCGCCCTTATAGATGCCGTAGACCGCACCTGCAAGGGAAGCGTCCCCCTGCGGCGTTCCCGTCTCCACGTCCGTCTTTGTCACGGTGACGTTGAACTTCTTCAGCACGTTCACGAAGCTGCGGCTCGTGACCTTTTTCCATTCAATCGGGGCGGTCTGGGGCGCAGGCACGACATATCGGGTGGCGGTGTCCACTTCCTCCAGTACATAGGGCGCATCTCCGCTGATAAGCACGTTCTCAAACCTTGCCACGCCGTCTGCGTTGGTGACGGCATACTCATCCACGGGGAGACCGCTTAGGGACGTGCCGAAAAGGTGGAACTTCATGCCCTCCACGATGCCGTCCTCGGAAGTCTTTACCACCTCCAGACTGCCACGCTTCAAGACATTGTTGAAGTTCACGGTGGTCGTCCTGCCGCCGATTAGGGTCACGGTCTGGGTCTGCTGCGGCTCATAGCGGTCAATGGACTGCTCGGTGATGGTGTAGGTGGCGGGGAACAGTCCCTCCACGGTGAGGTTGCCCTCTGCGTCCGTCTTTACGGTCTTGTCGAAGCCGTCGCCCTTGATGTGGAAAGAGATGCCCGAAACAACGCCGTCCTCGGAAGTCTTTTTGAGGGCAATCGTGCCAGTGGGGGTCTCGATGTTGATATATGCCCTCACGCCGCCGACATTCTCCACGCCTGTCACCAAGTCCTGCAAATTCGGGTCGCCGTAGGCAATCATCTTTGCCCCGCTGTCTACCGTGGGTACGCCGTCCTTGGTGGCGGTGATGCGTACCGTGCCGCCGATGGCTCTGGCGGAGCTGATGGTCAGCGTGTTCCCAGACCTTGTGACGCTCACGTTGGCATCGGAGCTTACAAAGCTGAAATCGGAGAGTACGCCGTTGCTGTCGTTGAGCGTGAGCGTATATTTCCCGTCCTTGTAGGCAAGCTCCCTCGTGATGTCATTCTCACCGCCCGACATAAAGCTCGGTATGGTGTTGTGGTTCGCCATGAGGGACACAATCTGGTCGTAGGCATCCCTCGCCCCGTCATTGGCATAGTTGGAGCCGAAGTGCAGGCTGTAGATGGTGCTGTTCGTCTGGTGGTAGGAGCCAGTGGATTCACGGCATCCCGTGACGAACTCCCACACGAGGGTCTGGGTGGCGAGCCATTTCTCGTCATCGCTCCCCGTGAGGCTATGGCGGTTACCCTGGTATCCGTAGAGCAGGGCAAGCCCCACGGCTTTCCTCTGGCTGTCCGAGAGGGCGTTCCATGCGTCCGAGGAAGCCCGTCTTAGGGTGTTGCCCGTCTTTAGCGGTACGCCGGGCTGGATGCAGAACGCCGTCTCGCCGTCCACCGACATGCGGTACTTGTACTTGCCCGTGCCGCCTGCGGTGTAGCCGCCGATATTGGCACTGGAATTGTACCGCATGGCGTTCCCGTTGCTGTCATAGGTCATGGAAAAGGAAATCGTGCCGATGTCGCCTGCCGCAAACGCCGTGGATGCAGGCATGACGGACAACGCCGTGACCGCAGCCATGACAAAAGCCGCAGCCTTTCTGAAAAATTTAGGGATTCTCATAGTTACCTCCTGTAATCTGGATTGTTGTTTGCCCGACTGACCGAAAAAAAGCTGCCCGACTGGACAGCTTAAATAAATCTCTTTTTCTCGGATAGTCTTGGCAGTATCAAGGGGGAGAGGTGTGGAGAGGGGGAAGCCGATTCCGTGGCTATCCACCCATGCCGCAAAAGGGCAGACTTCGCCCTCGGTGTGCGGCTGTCCTACCTTTCCCTGTCTTTGCTCCGCTGCAAGTGGCGGTTGTAAAACTCCAATGCCTTGACAACGAAGTCTGTTTCCTGCCCTCTGGGGATGGACTTGGGAATGAGCTTGGTTATCCTCTCGTCCTTGAAGGCAGGCTTTTCTTTCTGGTTGGGCTTTTCCTCCTGCATGATGCTCTGGATAACCTCGTCCGTGAGCTTGCCGTCCTGCATAAACTTTTTCATCTTGATAGCCTGTGCAAGTGACGGCGTGGCATCGTTATACTCCATAGCTTCAAGCAGGGTGTACTGCTGTCCCTCGGTGAGATAGGATAATTCCACCGCAGGGCGGAAAGCAATCTGGCGTTCGTCCACCATTTGCAGGATTTCGGGGACAAGCTCGGTTAGGCGGATATACCTCTGAATTTGATTACGGCTTTCGCCCACCTTTTCGGCAAGTTCAGAATCGCTCCGCAACTTTGTCCCCATTGGGGACGAAGTTAAATCACTCCGTTGCCCCTGTCTGTTCATGGCTTCAAGCCGCATCTTGTACGCAAAGGCTTTCTCGCTCGGCAGGATGGTGGTTCTCTGGAGATTGCTCTCCACCATGACGATAATCGCCTCGTCACGGGTAAGCTCCTTGACCTCGCATTTCAGCGTTTCAAGCCCTGCAAGCTCGCAAGCCTTTTTCCGTCTGTGACCGCTGATTAGCTCATAACGCCCGTCCTCTTTCATGCGGACGGTGGCAGGTGTCATTACGCCGCTCCGCTTGATGCTGTCAACAAGCTGCTCCATGTCCTCGTCCATTAAGACCTTGAACGGGTGGTCTGGGAACTCGTCAATTTCTGCAAGAGGAATGTCCCTTATCTTGCTGAGTGCCGCTTCTTCACGGCTCTGGTCTGTCTCAAACAGGTCATCGTATGCGGTCAGCTCGATTCCTGTTCTTTTGCCTTTCGCCAAGCTCTGCCACCTCTGATGAAAAGACGAATGGACGTAGAGAAAAACACCGAGAAAAACAGGGGAAATGCCCGCTTATCTGTCAAAACTCCGATAAAAAACGTAGAAAAGATGGCCTGCCCCAGCACAATCCACGCATAACACAAAAACCGAAATCTCAAGCCGCGCAGTAACTGACGAACAATCAGCTACTGTGCGGCTTTTTTTGTTTATACATATCCTTGCCCCGGTGACGTAGATCGCCGGGACTTTTTTCATTTAGACAGGAGGCTTTGAAAATGCCGGAAACTTTGAATCTGAATTATTACTACGGGAATGAAGCCGACCAGTACAGCTTCTACCGCATCCCGAAAATCCTTTTGACCGACCGCCGTTACAAAGGTGTATCGCTGGAAGCAAAGGTTCTGTATGGCCTGCTGCTCGACCGCATGGGGCTGTCTGCCCGCAATGGCTGGCTGGACGATAACGGGCGCGTGTTCCTCTACTTCACGCAGGAGGAAGCTATGACCATGCTGGACTGCGGCAAAGACAAAGTGACGAAGCTGTTCCGCGAATTAGAGGGGATTGGCCTGGTAGAACGGAAAAAGCAGGGGCAGGGACATCCCGCCCGGATATATGTTAAAAACTTCATTCTGGAGCCGGAACCCTCCGCTCCGGTTCAGACTGCGGAAAATCAGCAGTCAAGACCGCTTTCCAGTGCCGCAGTCAAGACCGCTGAAAAACCGCAGTCTGCACCACGAAAAACCAGCGGTCAAGAGTGCGGGATTTCCGCCCCTAATAATACTGAGATAAATAAAACTGAACAGAGCGATACTGATCTATCCATCCCACCCCCTACCCCCTTGGCCGTTTCTTCTCCTGCCGGTAGACGCGCTTCGCGCAGGATGGGATTGGATGAGATAGAGGATTACCGTGAACTGATTTTAGAAAATATCGAATATGACATTCTTCTGGAACGGTATCCCTACGACAAGGACGTGTTGGATGGCTATGTGGAACTGATGCTGGAAGTCTGCTGCTCCACACGGGAATATGTCCGTATCTGTGGGCAGGAAATACCCACCGAGGTTGTCAAAAGCCGGTTCCTGAAGCTGAACGGTGAACATATCGGCTATGTCATAGACAGTCTGAAAAGCAACACTACCAGGATCGGCAACATCAAGGCTTACACGCTGGCGGCGCTCTACAATGCCCCCGTCACGATGGGGCAATATTACACTTCGCTTGTCAGCCACGATATGGCGCATGGGCTGCTGAACGGTTAAGCCGCCCAGCGCTTTGAAATATATCAACGAACCAAAGGAGGATTTTTGCATGGAACATGAGATCAACATTCTGGTGATTGAACCGGGCAAGCCGCCGCGACCGGCACGGGTAGACCATTCGCTGGAAACCCTGTCGCAGATCGTCGGCGGGGAATTGGCAATGGGCTGTTTTCTTCCCCAGCGGGTCATGCTGGTCTACAACGAGGACGCCAGCCGCCAGGGACTGCCGCCCAACCGCTATAATTCCTTTACGAAAGACTGTATCAGCGGCACATTCCTGCTGTGCGGGCTTTCAGACGGGGAAGGCTTCTGCTCCCTTTCGCCTGCCCAGCAAGCCGAGTTTCAGCGGTATTTTGCCAGCCCCGGTGAATTTATGATGCTGGGTGCAGACAGCATCTGCCCCTCATTTGGCGAGTACGCCAAAGCCGCCGGCAAGCTGTGGGACAGCATGGTAGACGGCGAGTCCCTTGTGCTGACCAAGTGGGGAGGTACGGAAAGCGGGGCAAAGAAATGACAAAACAAAATAGTAACAGCATTGACCGCCGCAGTTTGCAGGACTGCGGCGGTTTTTCATCGGCGGAATACCATTCAGTCGGGCTGAGCGGCGGGAAAGATTCGTCCGCATTATTGCTGCTGATGCTGGAAAAGGGGATGCCGATTGACAGCGTGATCTTCGCAGACACCGGCATGGATTTCCCTGAAATGGCGGCGCATATCGCCAAGCTGGATGCGCTCCTGTACCGTGAACGCGGCATCCATATCACGAAACTGCGCCACCCTCACGGCTTTGAATGGCTGATGTTTGACGCGCCGATGAAACAGCCCCGCGCGATTGCCCGCCGTACTGCACAAGGCCAGGCCGCAACAGGCTATGGCTGGCCGGGAATACGGGTGCGCTGGTGTACCGGCCAGCTTAAAACCCACCTGATTGCCAAAGAGGTAAACCGGCTGAAAAAAGAAAAGAATGCCCTGCACTATATCGGCATTGCTGCAGACGAAGCAAAACGGTGCAAGGACGACCCGAACCACCGCTACCCTCTGGTGGAATGGGGCGTCACCGAAGCGCAGGCTTTACAGATCTGCTATGACAGGGGCTTTGATTTTGGCGGGCTTTATAAAATCTACCATCGCGCTTCCTGCTGGTGCTGTCCCTTGCAGCGGATCAGTGAACTGCGTAAATTGCGCCAGCATCACCCTGAACTGTGGGTGCGGCTCTGGGATATGGACAATCGGGCGCGGGAGCAGTTTGGCGCAGGCCCGCTTGGACAGTTTAAGGAGCGTTGGAGCATTGAGCAGTTGGACGCGCGGTTCGCCCATGAGGAAATGGAGGACGGCGCATGAAACATTTACTCCGCCGCCTGCTGGTTCCGCCTTAGCTGTTCCAGCGGCCACTGAACTAATCCACAAAACGAAAAGAGGTGAGAAAAATCGAATTTGAAGCCAAACAACAGCTTATGGAAAAGCTGGACAGGGATTTGCTGGATCACGCAAAAGACCTGTTCGCCGGAAAAAGCCCGCAGGTTGTGGACGTGTACCACCTGCAAGAACTGGCGGAGGTTCACTGTTACCTGAAAACCGCCCACCAGTTTGACCCTGCCGAGGTGGATGCCCTGCTGCAATTTGCCGACCCGCTGGAAGTAGCCTGCCACTGCTGGGAAATGAACTCCCATGAGTACAGTTTCCCGATCTGTGATCTGCTGCGAGAAACCAAGGCGCGGGAACGGTTTGAACTGGCAAAGCCGGAAACGCCGGCAAAACTGTCCGTGCGGGAGCAGCTCCGCGCCGCCATGAAAGAAGCCCGCCAGCATCCCGCCCCGGAGGAACGGGCAAAAGGCGGCGAAGCCCGCTGAAAGAGCCTGCCGCTTGCAGGAAAGGAGGTAAAGCACCATGCAGGATGAAGTACGCGACAAGTCAGTGGCGCTCACGATCAAGGTCGGCAAAATAGGCGGCAAGCTGACCGCCGACCTGCTGAAATGGGCGATCCGGAAATACCTGTCACAGTCCCAAAACCCCAAAATCCATCACGGCAAGCAGACTGTGAAACAGCTTGTAAGGCAGGGCGCAGGGGTACAGAACATTGAGATTACCGGCAAGAATATCAAGTCCTTTGAGCGTGTGGCGCGGAAATACGGGGTAGACTTTGCGCTGAAAAAAGACCCGGCGCAGGGAAAATACCTTGTCTTTTTCAAGGCAAGGGACGCGGACGCGCTGAACGCCGCCTTTGCCGAGTATGCCGGGAAAAGCCTGAACCGCTCCGCGCAGAAAAAGCCGTCGCTGTTAGGCCAGCTTTCGCATTTCAAGGAGATTGCGAAAAACCTGACGCGGGACAACGTCAAGAACCGGGAGAAAGGGGGTGTTGAACTGTGAAATTTGATGTAAAAAAGGTGCTGCTCCCGAACCTCCCCTATGTGTTCGTTTTCTGGTTTTTCAACCGTGTGGCGGAGGGCTACCGGCTGGCAGAGGGTGCGGATATGGTCGCAAAAGCAATGGGCGCGGTGTCCGGCTTGGGAACGCTGATTTCTAAAAACCCGCTGCCCAGCTTCCACCCCCGCGACCTGCTGCTTGGCGCTGCCGGCGCGGTGATTATCCGCGCTGTGGTCTATTTCAAGGCGAAAAATGCCAAGAAATACCGACACGGGGTGGAATATGGATCGGCCCGCTGGGGGACAGCCGAGGACATCAAACCTTTTATCGATCCCAAGTTTGACCAGAACATTCTCCTGACGCAGACGGAGCGCGTCATGGTAGGCCGCAATAAAATCCCCAAGTACAATATCAACAAAAACGTGCTGGTGATCGGCGGTTCCGGCTCCGGCAAGACCCGCTTCCACATCAAGCCCAACCTCATGCAAATGAACGCAAGCTATATCGTTACCGATCCAAAAGGTACGGTCGTTCTCGAATGTGGCAAGATGCTTCAGCGCGGCGGATATGAGATAAAAATACTCAATACGATTGATTTCAAGCAGTCCATGAAATACAACCCATTCCGCTATATCTACTGTGAGAACGACATTTTGAAGCTAGTCAACTGCATCATGGAGAACACCAAAGGCGAGGACAGCAAGGGCGGCGAAGATTTCTGGGCGAAAGCCGAAGCCCTCTACTATCAGGCGCTGATCGCCTACATCTGGTACGAAGCGCCGGAGGAAGAAAAGAACATGACCACCCTGCTGGAAATGCTCAATGCGTCCGAGGTTCGGGAGGATGACGAAAACTTCAAAAACGCCGTTGACCTGATGTTTGACGCACTGGAAAAACGCGACCCACAACATTTTGCGGTGCGCCAGTATAAAAAATACAAGATGGCGGCGGGCAAGACAGCAAAGTCGATCCTGATTTCCTGCGGCGCGAGAATGGCTCCCTTTGACATCCGGGAGGTGCGGGAACTGATGGAGGGCGACGAACTGGAACTTGAAAAGATTGGCGACCGGAAAACCGCACTGTTCTGTATCGTTTCCGATACGGATATGACGTTCAACTTTATTTCGGCAATGGTTTACACGCAGATGTTCAACGTCCTTTGCGATAAGGCTCTGGAAAACGGCGGCGCATTGAAAACGCACGTTACCTGCCTGCTGGACGAATTTGCCAACCAGAAAATCCCCAATTTCCAGCACCTGATCTCCGTTATCCGCAGCCGTGAAATTTCCGCCCATATCGTAGTGCAGACACAGAGCCAGTTAAAGGCTGTCTACAAAGACCATGCGGAAACCATTATCGGCAACTGCTCCTGCGTCCTCTTTTTGGGCGGCAAGGAGCGCAGCACCCTGAAAGAAATCTCGGAAACGCTGGGCAAGGAAACCATCGACCTTTTTAACACTTCTGACACGCGGGGAAGCCAGCGCAGCATGGGCGTCAACTACCAGAAACTTGGGAAAGAACTCATGTCAACCGATGAACTGGCGGTAATGGATGGCGGCAAGTGCATCTTGCAGGTGCAGGGCGTAAGACCATTTTTCAGCGATAAATTTGACATTACCAAACACCCGCAATATAAATACCTGCTGGATTCCAGCAAAAAGAACGCTTTTGATATTGAAAAATATCTGAGCCGAAGATTGACCGTCCGACCGGATGACGTTTTTGAAAGCTGTGAACTCGAAGCGCCGTCCGCGTCTGATGCGCCCACTGATTGATCTGTTCAACCGGCGGGCTTTTTTTGTCCCTATCCACTCATTCACAACAAATTTATGGAGGTAGATTTATGGCATTTTTTACGAGCGCAATCGACACTTTGAAGGTATTGGTTATCGCACTGGGCGCCGGCCTTGGCGTGTGGGGCGTGATCAACTTGCTTGAGGGGTACGGCAACGACAACCCTGGCGCAAAAAGTCAGGGTATGAAACAGTTGATGGCCGGGGGCGGCGTTGCCCTGATCGGGATGCAGCTTATCCCTCTGCTGGCGAACCTGTTCAGCTAAGGCAGGGATAGCCTATGCTGAACATCCTCGACATAATCACAGACTGGATCAAAGAAATCCTGCGGGACTGCATTATGGGCAACCTGGACGGGATGTTTGACCAGATCAACAGCGAAGTCGGGGAGGTTGCGGCGAATGTGGGGACGACCCCGGCGGCATGGAACGCCGGGGTCTTTTCCATGATCCGCAATCTGAGCGATACAGTCGTAGTGCCGGTTGCGGGGATCATCCTAACCTTTGTCCTGTGCTACGAACTGATTTCGATGCTGATGGAAAAGAACAACTTCCACGACTTTGAAACCTTTGCACTGTATAAATGGATTCTGAAAGTGTTTGTGGCGGTTTATCTGGTCACGCACACATTCGACATTACAATGGCCATTTTTGAACTGGCTCAAAACGTCGTCCAGCAAAGCGCCGGCGTGATCACCGGCACAACCAGCATAGACTTTGCGGCGGCTCTGGGCGATGTTGCGGCCCAACTGGAAGCAATGGAGATCGGGGAACTTTTCGGCCTGCTGGTGGAAACCATGCTGCTGAAAATCACCATGCCGGTTCTGTCATTCTGCGTCATGCTGGTGCTGGTAGGGCGAATGATTGAAATTTACATCTATTGCTCTGTCGGCGCAATCCCCTTTGCGACAATGGCAAACCGGGATTGGGGGCAGATGGGAAACAATTATCTGCGCGGTCTTGTGGCTCTTGGGCTGCAAGGCTTTTTTATCATGATCTGCGTTGCGATTTACGCTGTTTTAGTCGGACAGATCGGAAGCGCCGCCAATATCCACCTTGCGATCTGGCAATGCGCGGGCTATACCGTGCTGCTGTGCTTCTCGCTGTTCAAAACCGGCGCGGTCAGCAAGTCGATCTTTAACGCCCATTAAGGAGGTGGGAACCATTTGAAACAATATGAAATCATTCTGGCAGACCCTCCGTGGCGGTACGCTCAAAAGGGCTTGCAGGGTGCGGCTGAACGGCACTACCCTACCATGAGCATTGAGGAATTATGCGCCCTGCCGGTAGACCGTTTTGCCGCCCCAGACAGTGCGCTTTTTCTTTGGAGTACCTTTCCGCAGCTTCCAGAAGCATTGCGCCTGATCCGTGCGTGGGGATTTGCTTATAAAACGGTAGCCTTTGTCTGGCTGAAGCAAAACCGGAAATCCCTTAGCTGGTTCTATGGGCTTGGCTTCTGGACACGCGGCAATGCGGAGGTATGCCTGCTGGCTACAAAAGGGCATCCCAAACGGCAGCGGGCCGATATTCACCAGTTTATCATTTCACCGATTGAAGCCCACAGCAAAAAGCCCGATGAAGCAAGAGAAAAAATCGTTGCCTTAATGGGCGATCTGCCCCGTGTGGAACTGTTTGCCCGCCAGACAGTCCCCGGCTGGGACGCATGGGGAAATGAAGTAGATTCCA
>ERZ808051.1066-NODE-1066-length-21213-cov-5.734860_pt1 | contig 21213 bp, 20 predicted proteins | sample MGYA00380199_ERZ808051 | MGnify/ENA primary metagenome ERZ808051 (study PRJEB31490, sample SAMN06133391) | mouse gut metagenome | isolation source: J11 | host: mice | place: China: Chengdu | collected 2015-05 ...
CCTTGTCAAAAGCCATTTTACCTTTTATTTTTTCCTGCGTCTTGTAAAATATCTTCATTTTTCAGATTTATCGGTTTCATTTCGCTTTTGCATTATCAGATAAAAAGAAACGGTTTTATGTGTATTGGGGTGTGTTTAGTCCGCCCAGCCTTCCTGGGAAAAAGCAGACCGCCGCATATGGCGGATGAACTCCATCGTGCGGCGGTTTGTCTTTTGTAGCATTTCTATATGGTCCTGTCTCTTTATGTTTGTGCCCTTATCCAGTAATGAAATACACTTCTCCTGCAATCACGCATAATGGTACCTGTCTTTATTCTGATAAAGAAAAGCCAAAGCCACCACCATTGTAAGCAACTCCGCAATCGGTACTGCCAGCCACACCCCCGTCACTCCCATAAATTCCGGCAGTATCAGCAACAGCACAAATATCAGCCCAAATGTCCGCAGGAAGGATAATACCGCTGACAGCTTCCCATTTGACAGCGCAGTGAATGTGGCTGAAGTAAAAATGTTCATCCCACAAAAAAGAAAACTGAATGGGAATATCAAAAAACCTCTTCGCGCAATCTCATAAACGTGCGTCCCCTTTTCTGAAAAAAGGCTGACCAGTGGGGAGCCAAAGGCAATAGCCATTCCAAAAATAACGATAGAGACCAGGATAATAAACCGCATACAAACAGAAAATACCTTTTTTAACCGACCATTGTCCTGTTTCCCATAATTATAGCTGATAACAGGCGCTACTCCCATCGAAAATCCTATGTAAAGCGCAGTCAGCAGGAACTGTGTATAAATGATGATTGTAATGGCTGCCACACCATCCTCACCGAGCAGATTCATCATGGTCCTGTTAAAAAGAAAGGTGGTCACCGCAGCGGCTCCCTGGCTTACCATTTCTGAAAAACCGTTTGCACAGCTCCCTGCCAGAACGAAAATATCCATAACAGGCCTCCTGAAATGCAGGCTGCCATTTCCCGCCGTGAAAAACAGGATACCCGCCACTGTCGGTATCAGGTATCCGATTCCCGTTCCTAATGCCGCTCCTTTGATTCCCATCTGCAGGGGAACCATAAAAATATAATCAAACAAGATATTGGCCGCTCCCGCACTTATCCCAAGCGCCATTCCAAATCCGGGGCGTCCCGCCGTTACAATCAGGTTTTGAAAAAGGACCTGCAGCATACTTGCGGGCGTGAAAAGGAGCAGGATGGACAGATATTCCTTACAATACGGAAATAGAGTCCCGCTTGCACCAAGCCCCCGAATCATATTGTCTATTAATGCAGTTCCCAAAACCGTAATGATCACTCCAAACAAAGCACCCGCACCGATGATCAGCGTGAAATCCTGTGATGCCCTCACAGTCTCCCCTGCCCCCATCTTCCTGGCGACAATGGCACTCCCCCCTGTGGCAAGCATGGTTCCAAGCCCTACAATCAGATTGATCACCGGACATACAATATTGAGCGCCGACAGCGCATTGGTGCCTACAAACCGTGCCACAAAAATTGTATCGACAATCGTATACAACCCCATGAGTAGCATCATTATAATTGTTGGAAGTGCGAATTTCAGCAATGACTTTATATCAAAGTCTTGCGAAAGTGGATTTCCTTCTTCCTGTACTTCATTCATGCCCCATTCCCTCCGTTTCTTCTTTCCGTAAAATGAACTTCTGTGTTGGGTACCCAAACTCGACCAGCAGTTCCGCTTCGGCAAAGCCAAGGCTTTTGATTGTTTTCCGGTGTCCGGTATCAGCCTTATCACCCTCCCTGAAAGTCGTGACGGTGATTGCTTCGGAGTATACCAGTTCGTGCAGCGCTTTTTCACAGAATGCTTTTGCTATTCCCTTTTTCCGGTATTGCGGATGCACGCCCAAAAAGTCAATACTCCCCGTCACCTCATTAAATGCCATGATCCCGACTGCGGTATCGGCATCTTTCAAAATCAGTGCTCGCCTGCCCCTGATATATTCCTGCAACTGTTCAAGATACTGCTTCTCATCCAAATGCGGGAAACCATCAATCACAAGATGAACCAGTTTCATCCATTCCGGGATATCAGCGTCTGTTGCATAAGTAATTTTCTGCTGCCAGCAGCTTTCCCCTTCTAAGTTTGTAGGATTCTCATTCAAAACGTATCTTAGCTGCAACGGGTAAAATTCTTCTTCCTCTCTGTACTGATTAGGAGCCTTTTTATACATAGCCTTAAAGCTGTCAGTAAAAGACTGCTGACTCTCATATCCAGCAATGAGTGCAATTTCGAGGATTGGTTTATCCGAAAAAACAAGCAGTTTTGCGGCTTCAGTCAGCCGGCGGCGCTGTGCAACAGCCTTTTCCCCCGCTACCATTTTTCAATTTTTCTGTATACTATCACGCAAAACCCCATACTATCACGGAAACCCCGGACTTTTGCGTGAAAGTATACTTTTGCCTGTTAGTACCCAAATTCCTATGGCATTATTTCTGAATTGCCGCCTGGACCGCTGTTAGATATTGTTCAGGGGTATCAACACATCACTATGCATTATGATTCAAGTCCAAGCCACTCCTTTACAGTTTCCACTGCATACCCTACACCTTGAGCAATCTTTTCGACATCAATCCCAAGGTTATAAAAATTTCTGGCGGCTTCCTTGGCCTTATTTAATTCTCCTATCTGCCTTTCCTCTTTCCTCATTTCCTGAATCGCCTGACACACATTAACCACCTCGTCTTCTTCATCATATTTTATGTTTGAATTTGTAATTGCTTCAATCACATCTGCCGCCCTACGCTCCACTTCCCGGAAACGCCTCTCATTGGCCGCCAGTACCCTGCTTAAGTTTTCCTTATCCTTCGAATACTTGATGAACAGCATGACCTCCCGCAGGCTGGACTGGAATTTCATAATCTCCTTGTCCGGCATCTGCGCCGGCGCAATCAACCGCACATGGTAATTGTCCATGCAGGCAAGCACATCTGGGTCTGACACGTCCATCATATCAAACAGGCTTAACGGTCCATCCCACTCTTCCGAACCGAAAAATATAGTCACCGTGATGGAAGGTATCAGTCTGTCCTCCATCCAGAAACCGCTTAAGAATTCACCTGCGCTTAGTGTTTTCCGCCTTCTTCGGCAGATATTTCCCCCTGCTCCTTTTTCCGCTTCATTTCATTCCTGTGCGACTTTGCCGCCTCTTCCACCTGCCCTGCGTATTCCAGCGCATCATAGAGATTGTTCTTCACAGGCATAGCATAATGGATTTCAGCCTGATTCTCCGCACCGTAAAGGACATATTCCATTTTCCCGTCTGTCATTGCAACATACAACTTCTGTACATCACGGAATTTCTGGACGGGAACTACAGCGCCATCCGCACCATATGGCAGCGCAATTTTAGTGGAATCACGCTCCGTAAGCTGCTCCGGCAGGATTACCTGCCGCCCGCCGTAAATATAGTAATTAAAAATGTCGGCAAATACGCCCGCATCTTTTACATAATCCTTTGTAACTGTATCTGCTTTCAACGGCATACACCGCCTTTCTTCATGAATGTATGGCAGTGAGATTGTCACATCCGCACCCCTGCCACAATTTCATTATACTCAAAAAACTGCTTTTTTCAAGCGTGTCAAATTGGTTAGGGTTCTCCAAAAACAGAGGGGGGGCAGACCATTAGCCGCACCATTCTCTTTGGCGGAGCGTCCCCTCTCAACTCACCTAAAAAAATGAATTTCCCTGCACCCAAACGGCACACTTCTCCGTCTAATAAGTAGAAAACAACAAAACAAAGGAATCGAGGTGAACACTTTTGAACATGCTGTTGATAAAAAGAGCGCAGAAACACGATACGGACGCATTTATCCAACTGATCGAGGAGTACAAGACCGCGCTCTACAAAGTAGCCAAGACCTATTTAAAAAATGAGGAGGACGTTGCGGATGTCATACAGGGCACGATTCTTTCCGCCTATGAACACATCGGAGAGCTGAAGACCGTTTCCTATTTTAAGACATGGCTGATCCGGATCCTGATCAATCACTGTACCGATGTGGTTCGTCAGCAGAAACGGGTCGTTTCCATGGAGCAGGCTGAAGAGCAGACCGGAACATTTCTGGAAAGTGACTATGAATTTTATGAGCTGATCCGGGAGCTTCCGGAGAAGGATCGGACCATATTCCTTCTATATTATGGGGAATGCTTCAACGCGCGTGAGATCGCGGAGCTCCTGGGATGGAATGAAAATACGGTAAAGAGCAGGCTCCAGAGGGGCCGGAAAAAGCTGAAACAGGTTTTATCATGTTAAACAGATTTTAAGGAGGACAGACTATGGGATTTTCTGAAAAAGAAATGAGAGGGATTTTAAGCCAGGATATCCAGGTATCGGATACGGTCAACAAAAGGATCCAGGACACTTACAAAATGCTGAGAGCAGAACAGAAACGCAGCCAGCGCCCGCCCCGCCGCCGGAGATTTTCCTATGCTGCGGCTACCATTGCAGTGGCCGCCTGCCTTGCAGTGCCGGGAGCCGTCTATGCGGCCACGAATCTGGATTTCTTTGACGCCATGTTCGGGAACAGCACGAAAAAATCAACGCCTGTGATCGAGACAGAGGTCGATACCGGAAAAACGAATGAGGATGGAACTCCAAAGATGGCCGATGTCACCATCCCTTCCAGGGAATTTGTTTCCGTGGATCCGCAGCAGGCGCAGAACCTGACCGGAGGCGGGTGCATCAGCGAGCCGATCGTAAAGAAGCTGGGCGACCATACCCTGACCGTCGAAAATATGGTCTATGACAAGAACGGAGCTGTCATTACATTTACACTGGAACGCTCAGGCGGCGTTACCATGATGATCGGGGATGCTGACACCAATGTACGGAAGGGCGCCTATTTTGCAGAGGACATAAACTACGGCTTCTCCTTCGGAACCACCGGCGACATCTTCGGCGGCAGCAATATTTACGTGGATACGGAGAAGAGCACAGCGGACAAGATGTGCTGCACCGCTTATCTTCTTTGGAGCAATCAGCTTCCGGACGGGGTGTTCCCGATGCTTTCCATTGCAAAGTATCCGGGTTCTCTGAAAGAGGTGTCGGTCAAAAAAGACGAATGGACGGAGGAAGAATGGAGCCAGAAAATGGAGGAGTTCTATGCCAAAACTGAGGTGGAAGACATCGTGCTGACCGATCAGCCTGCAATTCCGGTCCAGAAGCTGGAAGGCTATATCACCTATTCCCCGATTTCCCTCGGTGTGGATCTGTCGAAGGGACTCGGCCTGTCGGAGGCAGATGCCTATGATCCTGTAAACCTCACTCACCTGGAGATCCGTTTTCAGGACGGCAGCAGCTATGTGATCAGCGACGCGGAAAACCATATCGAAAACAGCGGCTATGTACTGGGAGGCGTGGGCGATCCGCAAACCTGGTATATGACGGCTTTCAACCGTATTGTAGATATCAATGAGATCCAGGAGATTGTTGTAAATGATGAGGCATTTCCGGTAAAGTAAAGGACAGTGTGACGATTTAGAAGGGCATCAAACATCCCCTGCCTGGGATTCGGTTCAGGCAGGGGATGTGATTTTTTTCTGTTCTTTTATATTGTTTTCCGTCAATGGTCAGTCTTTCTCAATGATCTGCAGATTTTTCATACCTTTATTTTGGAAATAAGAGCTTCCTGAAGGATCTGAGAAAAATTCAAATCCATTGCTATCGCTGCTTCATTTAGCCATTCCGGCAGATCCGGAAATGATATCCAAAACCCGCCTTCTTCTGCTTTATGAAATAATGCCGGATAAGATACTTTATTCACCATAATGCCTCCGTTCAGCAGGACTATCTCAGTCCCACCACTTTAAAACCATTCTTTTTAAGATGTGTTATCATTTCTCGTGGTGTCATTGGCATTTTTATAGTTCCCCTCTACTCATTATAAACAGATTGTAACACGTAATATTACGTATGCCAACTTTCAGATTCACAATTTTATTTTATCGTAAAACTTTTATAATTTAATGATAATCATTAAATATATATTGACATTCATATATTCATATGGTATTTTAAAAACAGAAAGCTAACGGACTTATCGATGGGTAATTAAAAAATGAAAGGAGTTGATTCTATCATGTTATGGAAAAGGAGAAGTAAAGAAGAACGCGAATATCGGCATTACTCCTGGATCAGGGCGGTTTATTATGTGTATCTCCTGATATCCATTTGGAATTTATTGATTTTACTGACTGGCCTGACCTCTATTCTGTCACATCCGGCATCTGAGACGGTAATCATGGACTCAGGAAGCCACCTGTGGTTTTATATTCTGGGTGGATCGTTTGCGCGGTTCCCCAAGGAATTTCTGCCCTTTACGGTGGATACGGCAACCGTCAACGGACAGGTGTTTGCCGCAAGCTTTATTCTTCTGACGCTTGTTTCCGAAAAAGTGCCCTTGCTTTTCATCCTTTGGAAGGGCTATCGGATCCTGCGCGTCATGAGACACTCCTATTCTCCGTTTATGCCGGAGATTGCCGGACATATCTGTTGGATTGGAAGGACTGCCATTTTCATCGGTTTTTTTAAGAAACTCATCTTACAGGGCGGAATGTCCTTCATCATAGACCATGATTTTATGTTCGAAAATCCTATGGAAATTTCATGGATCCTCACGGGGCTGATCCTTTTGCTTGTCAGCGATATTTATAAAAGGGGCTGCGCCCTCCAAAAAGAAATCGATGAGACATTATAACGGACAGCAGCTTTTTCTGCATCCCGCGGGATGAGAAAAATAGATTTCATGATAGTTCCTATCCTTGCGCCGAAAGACGCTGCCTTATAGATTGGAGGTATGATAATGTCAATCATCTTACGATTAGACCGGGTCATGGCCGACCGGAAAATGTCCTTGAACGAACTGGCCGCCCGGGTCGGTATTTCGAATGTAAATCTTTCGAATCTGAAAACCGGGAAGGTCAAGGCTGTCCGGTTCTCCACACTGGATAAGATCTGCGATGTGCTGGACTGCCAGCCGGGAGACATACTGGAATATCAGAGGGACGAGTCAAACGAATCCGGATAGCCGGCCGATGGCAAGGGGCCTCCAGTTCGGCAAGCTTCGCTTCCTTATCTGCAACGTCTGCTGACGGGTTATACATCTGGTCCAGCTCAATCTCCGGCTTCAGCACACGTGCTTCCCCCTGACTTTCTGCCCGCATATCTGATCCTGTTACATCCCTTTTACAAGTCTGCCAAGCCTTCTCCTCGTAGATAATCAGCGGCGGATGGTCATGTGTCAGCAAATAGTAATTCATCAATGCTAAATTGGTTCGACTTCTTTATTCCTTGGTTCAAGCTTTGGATCATGCATGGTAAAATTTTACAGAATATTGAAACCACATTCCGGAAAAAATAGTCTTTCCTTCGTCTTCAATCTATGCTACAATAGGAAAATAAGACGCTTTATGCGAAGATTATTTTGAAACATAGGGAGGATGAACTGATGGATGATATGCATGTTCCAGAGGGCAAACTAAAAGGAAAATACAAACGGATCGGAGCAAAAGTCGGCAGAGTCGTCATCATCATGCAGGCGATTTCTATTGCAGTGGTCATGTTGGTGTGTGTGTTTATGTACAACTCTCTGGTCACAAAGATGCAGACAGATCGCTGTACCAACGGTACAAATATGCTGGCCTATGAACTCGACAAGCTGTCCGAGGGCGACGACCCCAATCAGCTTCTGGATGAATTAAAAAACCGCATGGGCTGTGAATTTACTATTTTTGAAGGCGATACACGTGCTTACACGACCGTGACCCAGGACGGGCAACGGGTGGTAGGTACCCAGCTCTCTTCTGATCTGAATAAGATCGTACTCCAGCAGGGAGATACATATGTAGGCGAATCGGAAATCCAGGGAGCCAGCTTTCTGTGTTCCTATGTTCCCACCAAAGGGGACGACGGAAAGATCAACGGGCTGATCTTTGCAGGTATTTCCAGGGAAGATGCCAAGCAGGAGGTCATTCTCGTGGTTGTCCTGTCAATCCTGGTCAGTGCGGTTGTAATCGGTATCTGTATTATGTTCCTGACCGGTTACATGAAGAAACGTGTATCCAATCCGCTGGGCAAGATCACCAGCGCCGCCGGACGGCTGGAACAGGGAGATCTGGGGCTGGCGGACAATGAGGACATCCGGATCGACATTTCTTCCAATGACGAGATCGGCACACTGGCGCAGATGTTTGAGGACACATTCGGCCGGCTGCGGTCCTATATTGGGGAGATTTCCGATGTGCTCGAAGCAATGGCCGGCGGAAATATGACCCAGGGCGCTACACAGGATTATCTGGGTGATTTCCAGTCCATCAAAAAATCCCTGGACAAAATCCAGTCTGCGCTCAACCATACAATGGGACAGATTTCCACCAGCGCGGAACAGGTTTCTTCCGGGGCGGAGCAGGTTTCCAGCAGTTCCCAGGCTCTGGCTCAGGGCGCTACCGAGCAGGCCAGCTCCATTGAGGAGATTTCCGCTACCATGGCAGAGATTTCCCAGAACGCCAAGCAGACCGCAGAGGCTGCCGAGAAGGCCGGCGAGTATGTCAACGAAGCAGGTTCCCATCTGGGAGTCAGCATCGGCTTTGTGGATGAATTGAATGTAGCCATGAAAAATATTTCCGATTCTTCTAAGAAGATCGGTACGATCATCGCCACCATTGAGGATATTGCATTCCAGACCAATATTCTTGCTTTGAACGCTGCTGTTGAGGCTGCCCGCGCAGGCTCCGCAGGCAAGGGCTTTGCCGTTGTAGCAGATGAGGTCGGCAATCTGGCATCCAAGTCGGATAAGGCTGCCAAGGCCACCAAGGAACTGATCGAAAGCTCTATCATTGCTGTCACGGAAGGCGGCAATATCGTAAATAAGGTAACAGAGGCGCTGGATCAGACCAGCCAGAGCGCGGGACATGTGACCGACCAGATGTCCATCGTGGTGGATGCTGTAGAGAATCAAACTTCTGCCCTCTCTCAGGTTACCGACGGAATCGACCAGATCTCTTCCGTAGTGCAGACCAATTCCGCCACCAGCGAGCAGTGTGCCGCTGCCAGCGAGGAATTGTCGTCTCAAGCAAGCCTGCTGAAGAATCTGATGCGTTCCTTCAAGTTGAAGAATATACGCTAGGATCATTTTATAATTGCTGTGTGTTGTGAATAAAAAAACGACTGATTCCAGTCAGATAAAAACTGACAATCCGCTTCTTGCAAGCCGCGCTTGATGAATCTGAGCGGCAGTATTTATCCGACTGTGAATCGTAACAAAAAAGACAGACTGCGTAAGTTTTCTTACTGCAGGCTGTCTTTTTTGTTATGCCTTCTTAAGATGCCGAAAGTTTTATTTCTGATATACGATGCGTCCGTCGGATATCGTATATTCCACAGTGATGTCCGAAATCGCCTTTACATCGCAGGTCAGAGGATTGTCTCCCAGAATGACGAAATCTGCTTTCTTTCCTTCCTCAACCGTTCCCACAATATCGTCCATATGCGCCCCGTATGCCGCGTTGACCGTATACATCTGCAGCATTTCATAGACCGTCGCGCTCTGCTCGGGATTGCGGATGTATGCCGGATCGTCGTCTTCGCCTTCATAAGGCGACTGCTGGGTTGCCCCTGCCTCAATGGCGTGGAGCGGCGCAAAGTCAGCGGTCACCGGGTAATCGTTGGAGCCTGTAATGATAATGCCCTCGTCGATCATGTCCCGGATGTGGTATTCCTGTTCAAAACGCTCTTTTCCCAGGTTGCTTTCTTCCTGCGCAGAGAAAAACGGATCATAGTAAAACCACAGCGGCTGCATGGCCGCGATCACACCCTCGTCCGCCATACGGGTCATGTCCTCTGTTGTCAACAGGTTCACATGGGCAATCTTGTTGATCACGCCGTCCGGTGTTCCCCCGTTGGTCTCTGCCGCGGCCTCAAACGCATTCATGCTGCGCTGTACGGAAGCGTCTCCCATGGCGTGGGTTTCCACACTGTAGCCGGCCGCGTTCATTGCGGTGACAAATGCTGTGAGGTCCTCTTCCGTGGCCTTCTGGGTTCCCGCATAGCCCTCTTCCTGGCCGGCTTCTTTTGTATAAGGCTCCAGCAGTGCGGAGGTGGCGCCTTCGGGTACGCCGTCCAGGGAGAATTTTACCTGACAGACGCGCATAAAATCAGAGGCATATTTCTGGTAATCATCCAGTAATTTGATCAAACGTTCCGCTTCTTCTGTTCCCAAGGGCTGTCCTGCCCATGATGTGGTATTGATGCGCAGTGTCAGTTCCCCATCCTTTTCCATATCACTTACTACTGCGTAATTGTCGTCCGCACCGCCGGAATCAATCGCCGTCAGCCCGTAGCTGTTTGCCAGCTTCTGGAACATATCATAAGCTTCCTTGATCTGCTCTTTCGTATACTCAATGGTCGGCAGGGAATCCAACATGCTTGCCGCATCCGAAAAATACCCTGTCAGTTCTCCGTTTTCATCCTGGAAAACCTTTCCGCCTTCCGGAGGCGTACTGTCTTTTGTAATGCCTGCCATTTCAATCGCAATCTTGTTTGCCAGCCTGCCATGCTTGGATGTATCTGATAACACGACAGGTTTATCCGTATCCAGTTCTTCCATCCAACTGTTCTCCGGAATGTTATTCGGAAATGCCTGTAAATCCATACTTGCCACCTGATAAATCGGGAAATCCGGATTGTCGTCTATAAATTCCTGGATTGCTTTCTTGTACACATTCAGATCCGGATTTCCTTCCGGCAGAATTAGGGTCGTGTTTTCTGTCAGGAAATTGCCCGGCTCATGGATATGCCCGTCAATAAAGCCCGGCATCAATGTCTGTCCATCCAGATCGATCACTTCTGTCTCATCGGAGATATATTTTTCTATACCTTCCTCATCTCCGACATAAACTATCTCGCCATCCTTCACTGCAACGGCAGAATTGTCCATATCGTCCTCCGACAACATAGTAAGGATTGTTCCGCCGCGAAATACCATGTCCGATTCTTCTCCATCCCCGCTCTCCTGTTCCGATTCTTCCGTTTTTTCTTTCTCTGCCTGAGAGCTTTCCTGACTGTCGTTCTGGCCTGCGTTTCCGCATGAAACGGTTCCTGCCAGCATGCCCATTGTGACTGCTGCGGCCAATAGCCGAAGTACATGTTTCTTTTTCATTGTCTGTTCCTCCTGATTTAATTTTGTTCGTTTCCGGATCCCTTCTGTCACCGAATTGATGAAGTCAGTATACAAAGAAAATGAGTATTTATGAATCGAGAAAATGTATGAAATCCGGTATGATTTTTTCTCATACTTATCGCCAGGCCGACCCTGCAGCACTATAAAAGATCGTCGATGGACTAATCTCAATATATTCCAGATATTTCCGCATTAAAAAACGGCTTTACAATCCCCCTGGTTTCAGATATCATTGTATGTAGGATATGTTTTTACTAAAGAGAGGGCGCATCATGGATTATTTTTTATATTTTTATAATATCATATTGGTTCTGATCTACGGTCTCCTGATGTTCTTATACTTCCAACTTTTCGTTCAAAAAAAAGAGCGGCTGCATCTCTGGCTGGCTCTGCTGTTTTCAGTTTATCTGGTGGATGAGCTTTATTATTCCTCCCTCGAATTTATAAAAGCGCTTCCTGTGTTATATCAGGAGTTCCCAATATTCAACAGAGTTTTCCTTCTGGTACTCAATATGATACTTTTAATCTGCTACCGTATGATCCTCGCCTGCCTTCTCCATGTCCTGCCTTCCAAAAAAGAGCGCGGTCTGATGGCACTTTACAGCTTCTTTCGGCTCGGAGTTACTTTTTTGCTGTTTTTTACTGCAATACCGCAGTGGGCATCCGTCTGTCTAATTACAATCAATTTCCTGCCCCATATTTGGATGATCTATCTTAGTTTTCGATACGCAGAACGTACCGAGAGCAATCTTTCCCCCGCAATATGTATGCTCCTCAAATCGTCTGTGGTACTTTGGTCGTTTCTCTGCTTTGGCTGTTCATATTCGTTCTATTTTGGGAACAGATCCGGTGTTCGAATCGTATTCATAGAAATCATCAGCGGAATTGGGATATTTTTTGCAATCTGGCATCTGCTTTGTGTTTCCCGCAGCCGGAAAAAGGAAAATTCCATGTCTGTTTTATCCGAAGCGGATCTGGAAGCTTTATTTGCGAAACAGTATAAGCTGACCCCACGGGAGATGGAGATTTTCCGTTATCTGATGGAAGGGGCGGACAACGCGGAGATCTGCGAAAAAGCCGTCATTTCCCAGTCCACCACCAAAACGCATATCTACAACATTTTCCGGAAAGTCGATATCAAACGGCGCAGCCAGGCCGCCGGGAAATTTCTGGAATTTTGCAGGGAATATACACAAGGGCATCCCCTGTGAAACGGCTGTATGGCCATGATGGGACGCCCTTGGATATACCTCGTGAAACGGCCGCATGGCCGTGATGGGATGCCCTTGGGTATAAAAAGGAGAACGCCAAACCGTAGGATACTTCCCGGCTGTACAGCGTTCCTCTTTTTATCTGTCCTCCTGCATTCCCTTTTCAATCGTTACTATTCACAGTAACTTTCAATCCAAGGATTCACTATTTTTTTCCATGCAATATGACACCCGGCAGCTTTTTTTATAACATGCTATCCCATATTTATGGATGATCTGCATCCCGTCTTGACGTAGAACCTCAGCATACCCATCATCCTCCATCTGTTTCATCGCTTTTGTACAAGCTTTGTCGTACTGGCCATTTTCCGCATATTTCACCTCAATGATGCAGCCTGTCTTTAATGCTGGAATCTCCAGCCGGATATCTGTATATCCGATTCCGGATTCCGCGTTTGACTGAAGGTTCCAGCTTCCCTCTGCCTGCAGAAGTCCCAGCAGCATACCATGATAGAAATTTTCCTTCATTTCCTTTCGGGCAAATGTATCTCTGATACTAATAGAAGCAGCCATAAACTCATTAAATAACTGCTGTACCTCCACAGCATCTCCCGTCTTTATGGCTTCACAGAATTTTGTCCATCTGACCGTATCGCCGGTAACCCTGACTTTAAACTAGGAACGAATCCTTTTCTCGTAAATATTCATCACTTCCCTGTTTGGAATCACCAGCTTATGGATCTCATTTCCGGGTCTCCCGGCATCTGTCAGATATCCTGCTGCAAACAGCACACTCCACAGATATGTCTGGCGAATCACCGGATCGTCATTTTCCAGATCCGTATAGGTCAATTCCGGTATGAGCACTTTTTCCACTGCCTCTCCGGAAATCAACGCCTCGATCTGGCTTTTCGTTGTTTCTGTGGCATCCGCAAGAAGATCCTGCACAATGGCATTACTGCTGCTGTTTTCCCAATGCGCTTCCATCGGCGCTTCAGGCCAGGCACGAAGCTTATCGCATTGATTGATCACATCCCATGGGCAGTACACGTTTGTATTTCCAAAATGGTATCCGTCATACCATTCTTTTATCTGTTCATAAGCATCCTCAATCTCATAGTAGCAGAGCATCTCCCTGACTTCCTGGTCCGTAAAACCAAAATATTCCGCAAAATCCACATCGGAGATTGTCCTTACCTTGAAATTATTTAACACTGTGAAAATGCTTTCCCTCGCAATGCGCAGACATCCTGTGATTACAGCAAAATATAAATTTCCGTTTGTCTTGAATACCTGACTGAATAAAGAGCGTATCAGATTGACCATCTCCAAATAATAACCATTCTGATAAGCCTTATCCAGTGGCACGTCATATTCATCTATCAAAACAATCACCGGGGCTTCATAATGCTTGAAAAGCAATTTGGTCAGAAGCCGCAGACTATTGTGAAGATAAACAGGATTCTGAAAATCCCCGTCCATAAGACGAGTCAGCTTCATTTTCTCCGATGGGGTCAGCTTATTGCTCTCCAAAAGAAACCCGAAGCGCTCCGCCTCTTCACTGACCGCAATTCCCAGCATGCCGGAAGCCGTCTGGAAATCCATCCCGTCCACGTCTTTCAGGCTGATGGAAATGACCGGGGATTTTCCCATGTACTGCTCACAGATATCGGTCTCCTTTGAAATCTCCAGCTCGTCAAATAAAGACGAATCCGCACCAATTTCGAAGAATGTTTTCAGCATATCCATATTCAGGCTTTTCCCAAAACGCCTCGGCCTTGTAAACAGATTTACGCTCCCTCTCAAATCGATCAGGTCGCGGATCAGACTGGTTTTGTCCACATAGTAGAAATTATCTCTCTTGAAATCTTTAAAAAACTCGATTCCGATCGGAAGCTTTTTCTTTTTCTGCATACTGTCTCCTCCATATCTATCTCCGCTTCCATGCACGGCTTGATTTACACAATATTCTAACATATTCCGGGATCTTCTTCCAGAAACTGTCCGAATTATTATTCCAGCATTATTATTCCAATTGTCTAATACTCGAATAATTTACCAAGGTATTCCGTATCCATCATGATAAGACAATTACACGCATATATGCCTATCCATTAGTTGTCCCTTGCCCTCATTCAGCAGAAAATCATAGACACTCATAATCAGCACCCCATCATCATTGTAATACAGTGCAGGTGCATCTCTCATGATAATAATCTTCTTAAAAAAATCTCCGGTCAACATCAAAAAGCGCTGCTCTTGATAATTGTATTGATCTGCACTATCAAATATCCACTTCAACCTACGTTCAAGTTCCTGTGCCTCCTGTTGAGTGGCTTTTTTATTTTTGCTTTCAGCTTCTTGATTTCTTCTTTCCAGTATTCCTGCACATAATTGTACATACGGACACAGGTAACCTTATTCAGACAGACAAACATAGCCTTTCTGCTTGTCTACATCAAGATCCGCATTTTCAATGGCGTTCCGGTAAATCCGATACGTGCCGCAGTAGGCAGTAATTTATCATAGTATCACGGTATGGCAAAACCAAAGCATGAAATGTATATTGATGACATTATCCCGGACGGAATCTGATTTATTCACCTTGTACTTACGACGTAAATGTCGTAACTTTATCATGAACTTTCTGTGGTGCTATTGATAATTTGAGAAATTCGTGGTATACTATACAAGAAAGTAGTGACGCAATCGTCGCAAGTACGAGGTGATTGTAATGATTAAACGAGATTATTATCTGAATCGTATGATTCATCATATGTGGAACGGCGAGGTCAAAGTCATTACCGGTATCCGCCGCTGCGGAAAATCGGTACTGCTGTTTGATTTGTTCTATGAATACCTTCTCTCGCAGGAAGTTCAGGAAGACCACATCATAAAAATCGAATTGGACCAGAGACGTTACTATAAGTTCAGAAATCCAATCACGCTTTGTGAATATGTGGAGGATCTTGTTTCGGGAAAGAAAGATGAGAAGTTCTATCTTTTCATCGACGAAGTCCAGCTTACCACTAAGATTATCGACAAAGAAAATGGTGGTATTGAGGTTTCTATCTATGATATGCTCAATGAGCTCAAGGCATATAAGAATTTGGATGTATATGTTACCGGCAGTAACTCAAAGGGATTGTCAAAAGACATTGCTACAGAGTTCCGTGGCCGTGCTACTCAAATCCATGTATTCCCTCTGTCCTTCGAGGAGTTCTACTCTCATGTAGGCGGTGACGAGCGAAAGGCTCTGGACATCTATACGCTTTACGGCGGCATGCCACGCCTGCTGGCATTAACAGATGAAAAGGACAAAAAGGATTATCTGTCCTCTCTCTGCAGCGAGCTGTATGTCAAGGATATTGTAGAACGCAACGGTATCGAACGTGAAGATATTCTGAATGACATTCTGGATTTCCTCGCCTCACAGATTAGTTCTCTGACCAACCCTACGAATATTGCCAATGCGCTGACCAGCATCAAGAACGAAAAGGTGAACTCCACTCTGGTTTCAAACTATATGCAACACATCATCGATTCGTTCCTTATTTCGATGGCAAAACGCTATGATATAAAAGGAAAAACCTATTTCAAATATCCGAACAAATACTACTACACGGATATCGGTCTTCGTAATGCCCGATTAAATTATCGCCAATACGATCCCGGTCACATTATGGAGAACATCATCTACAACGAACTTCTGCGTCGAGGATATTCCGTTGATGTTGGAGTTGTGACCGACCGTACCGGCGGCGCAAATGTACAGAAGGAAATTGACTTCGTTGTCAATGATGCGGATAAAAAAATCTACATCCAGTCAGCTTTCCAGATGGATACGGATAAAAAAGAATCCTCTGAACTGGCATCGTTGATACTGACAAAAGATTTTTTCAAAAAAATCATTGTCCGCATGGATATTCCTCATAACTTCTATGATGACAACGGAATTTTCCATTGCAATCTGATAGACCTGCTGCTTGGTCGTGTAGAATTATTCTAACCTACAAACCAAGCTTGATACCATTTAGGAGTGGCCCTTCGGGGTTACTCCTATTTAGCACCGTCTACTATATTCTTGCGTCGTACGCGTCACAACTTTCTCGTGGAATGGTACTTTTTTATGCCATTAAGGGAGGTGGCTGTTTTGGGATTTCAGTTTAACGGAATCACATCAAAGAATGTGAAAACTGCTCTTTCGTTTACCCCATCATCGATTCTAACTAACGAATTTCTTCGTTTCAAGATTCTTCCTTCCATTATTTTATTTACGGATTCTTATTTTACTTTAAACAATCTGCTGCCGGCTTTCCCTTGACCGGTTCGCAGCACCTCAAAAACCGGTAGTTCATCAGAGTTATTGACCACAATAGCAGAAGTTGTCTTTACATCATCCGCCTTTTCAATTTCTGAAAGGCTAAAAGTAAGAAGAAGCTGTCCTGCCTTGACTTTATCTCCTTCCTGTACCCTTACTATGCAGGAAATCAGACACAAGTAAAAATGCCATTTAACGATATTCAACCCCATTACATATACTTACTCATATAATTATGTGTGTCAAGGTCATACCCGATCTGCTTTTCCAACTCCCGCAGCGAAAGGCATGGCTTTTTTTCTGCTCATCTGTCATCTTGAGCCACCTACTCACCATACGGAGATTTGAACCGCTGAATGCAGAAACAGGGGCTGTCGGGAATTTCCCGACAGCCCCCTATTACTAATTTTATGTATTTACATCCAGCTTTTTGTTTCTTTACTCCATATCTGCTCAAAGGAATGATTGTTATGAATTAAATCCACGATGGGCAGCAATAGTTCTTTTAGTAGTTGCATAGTTTCTTCAAATTCTACTTTCACCAGTGCTTTCTTCTTTTTGATAAAGGCTCTCCTTCTTCCCTGCCTAATCTCATCCTTGGTAAAATCATCCGTGCATCCTCCCAACCAATCACTCCACTTCCGCCGGCTGTGCATCCGCAAAGATGACCTTATTTACCGCAAAGAATACTACCATGGACACGCCGCCGTTTAAAACTGTAGTCCCGATATTGTAGATAAAATCCGGAACAAGCTGGCTGGCGACCGCAACCCATACGCAGTTGATGGAATTTACGATGATCGTGATCACCACCCACGCCAGGAAATATCCGGTGATCTGGGGGCCAAGCTTCCCATGGCTGCGGAAGGTAAAGTTCCTCTGCAGCGGGAAGTTCACGCACTCACCCAGGAAGCTGGAGATCAGGTAGGCCAGCAGGTAGGCCATGCCGCCCTGTTCCACGCTGTACCCGATGGCATTCCATACGAAGTCGATGCCGAACAGGCTCACATCGGCGGAAGGCCATCCCCAGCCGATGTCCGCATAGCCGGAAAACATCGCCGGTAAAAACTGCAGCATGATATATTTTAAGAATGTCACTACATAGCTGAAAATAATGAACAGGCCGCCTTCGCGCATCCACTTCGCCGCGGAAGGGTGTTTCTCTGAAAAGCCTCCCCACCATTTCATCACAGGATTCTGACTCATTGTTTGCCTCCTTTACTTAGGAACTGTGCAAAAATAATCTTACCATTTTACTTGTCCAAATCTTCATACACTGCGTTGTCGTCAATCGACGTACCCCGGTACGCCTCATTCCTCCGCCTTGTGTCTGAAAATTTGTTCTGCGCAAAAAGGCAAGTTATTTTTGCACAGTTCCTTACTTCATCCCGTTTGCCTTCTTCATTACCTTTCTCTGCCGGAAGAAGCCGGAAATGATCTGTCCCAGTCCTTTGAAGAACTGTCCGTTCACTGCCTTTACCATTCCTTCCACCATGTACTGGCTGCACATGCCGCCGGCCATTTTTCCGATGCCTCGGAAGGGCATATTGTAAATGAACATGATATTCAGATCCGGTTTTCCCTTCGCCATGCTCTTATCCAAAAGGCCGGTCAGCACCTTGTATGCCAGCCTTCCGATCCACCGCTTCGCATAATAAAGCTGGCAGATAGCATCGTTGATATCCAGCTCGCCGCTCCATCGTCCGTCCGGGATGGCATGCCCCAGCAGCGCCTGAAACTCCTGATCCGAAACCGCCAGAATATTTCCTGACTGATAGGAGGGAAGCTTGGAAATATCCCTGGGAAGCGGCGCTTCACTCCCTGCTGCGGTCACGGCTGCTGACAGACGGATGTCTGCGCAGCTGGCGCCGATCAGGATCTCATACTCCCCGCCTTCCACTTCGAACCGCCCCGTCGTTTCGTTGAAATAGCGAAATGCCTTGTCATCCAGCGGAATCGTTACCTTTTGGGATTCCCCCGCTTTCAGGAACACCTTCCGGAATCCTTTCAGTTCCTTCGCAGGACGGTACACGCCGCTGCATTTTGTGCGGACATAGAGCTGCGCCGTCTCCGCGCCGTCCATTTCTCCGGTATTGGCCAGGGTAAAGGACGCCTCCTGTTCATTCACCGTCAGATCGCTGTATGTAAAGGTGGTGTAGGACAGTCCGTATCCAAAGGGGAAACGGACCGGCTTTCCGACCGTCTCAAAATATCGATATCCCACATACAGCCCTTCCCTGTATTCCGCGTTCCGCTCCCTGGATGGGAAATAGGGCGCCGACGGAACATCCTCATAGGCCAGAGGATAGGTTTCATTCAATTTTCCGGAAGGATTGACTTTTCCGAGGATGGCATTCAGCATGGCTGCCGCGCCTGCCTGGCCGCTTAAATATCCATGGATCACCGCCTCGCACTGTCCGATCCAGGGCATCTCAATCGGCGAACCTCCGGAAAGCACGGCCACCACATGGGGATTGGCATCTGAGACCATCTGCAGCAGCCGGACCTGGCTTCCGGGCAGCTTCATGTTCTGGCGGTCCAGACCTTCGGATTCGGAAATCTCATCCAATCCGATGTAAAGCAGCACCACATCCGCTTTTTTTGCCAGCTCCACCGCTTCTCTCTCCAATGCCGGATCTGCCGGGCCTGTTCGGTGATAGCCGGCCGCAAAGCCTGCCATCTGCAGCGGAAACTCTTTGACCACATCCAGCGTAGAATCCAGCTTCGTCGGATTCACGACGGAAGATCCTGCCCCCTGGTATCTGGGTGTTTTCGCAAAATCTCCGATCACCGCCACCTTCGTCTGTTCGTCCAGGGGCAGTATCTCATTTTCATTTTTCAGCAGCACGATGCTCTGCTCCGCTGCTTTCTGCGCCATTTTATGGTGCGCTTCCCTGTCAAATTCTTTCCCTTTTGCCTTGTCCACAGCCTCCCTTATGGGCAGCACGGCGGCCAAAAGCTCTTCCACCCGCCGGTCGATCAGGGCTTCACGGATCCTGCCCGATCGCACCGCCTGGATCAGTTCCTCATCCGAATCTCCTCCGGTGGTGGGCATTTCCAGGTGAGAGCCTGCCGCCACGCCTGCCGGATGGTCATTGGAAGCCCCCCAGTCGGAAACCGCAAATCCGTCAAATTCCCATTCATCCCGCAGGATTTCCTGCAGCAGATGTTCATTTTCATTGGCATACACGCCGTTGATCCGGTTGTAGGAGGTCATGATCGATCTGGGCGCCGCTTCCTTTACCGCGATCTCAAAACCGGTCAGATAGATTTCCCGCAGCGTCCGTTCATCCATTACGGAGTCGCTTGCCATACGGCGCAGCTCCTGGGAATTTGCGGCAAAATGCTTGGGACACGCGCCCACGCCTTTGGACTGGATTCCACGGATGTAGCCTGCCGCCATTTTCCCTGTCAGGTAGGGGTCCTCGCTGAAATATTCAAAATTCCGGCCGCACAGCGGACTTCTCTTGATATTCATTCCCGGCCCCAGCAATACGCAGACATCCTGGGATGCGGCCTCAATGCCCAGATGTTCCCCGATCTCTTCCCCAAGCTCTGGGTCCCAGCTATTTGCAATCGAAGCCGCCGTCGGATAACAAGTGGCCGGAAGGCTCCCGTTGAGCCCCAGCTGGTCGCTTGCCCCTTCCTGCTTGCGGATTCCGTGGGGTCCGTCTGAAAGTGTCACATTCGGAATCCCCAGACGTTCTACGGAACGGGTCTGCCAAAAATCTTTCCCTGAGAGCAGATAACATTTTTCTTCCAGGGTCATTTCCCGGACAATCTTCTTTATTTCCACGTCTCTCACCTTCTTCTTTCCTAAAATTTTTCCTGCTGTGCGGTTGCAATCCGACAAGTCGTTTACTTGCAATTCATTACAATGAAAATGACCTGTCGGATTAGCAACCACACAGCTGGAATTTTTTGCATATGACCGTATTCAGAACAGCAGGCACATCTGCGGCCCGCTGTTCCAAATCGTGATTCACCCTGATCGTTTACTCTGCGGAAACTGCCTTCTTCTTTTTCAGATACCGCAGGATTACGATCGCTTCCACTCCCACGAGCACCAGCGCAACGATCACATCCACTGTCAGGAAGATCTTTGTCATATTGGTCATAATACCTGCCGGATCTTCATCCACCGTGTAGTATCCGCTGTTTCCGATCGTATACAGGATATTCTTACATGCCTGCCGCATGGCTTTGACCGCAGTCGCGCTGTGGTCCTCCAGAAGATTGGATTCTGCGCTTCCGAAGCCCAGCATCAGATCATTTCCATTGCGGATGCTGTGGTCAGTGATCATGTATCCGTAAGAGCCGTCATAATCCGTCTCTACCATACCGACGAATCCCCACTCGTCCCGAAGCACATTGTTCAGCAGATTGCTGTTCGCGCAGCTCGGCACCGTGCCGATCCAGTTGAAGGAGGACATCACCGCCTGGGAGGTTCCTTCAAATCCCTTGACCGCAA
>ERZ808051.1068-NODE-1068-length-21153-cov-3.975375_pt1 | contig 21153 bp, 20 predicted proteins | sample MGYA00380199_ERZ808051 | MGnify/ENA primary metagenome ERZ808051 (study PRJEB31490, sample SAMN06133391) | mouse gut metagenome | isolation source: J11 | host: mice | place: China: Chengdu | collected 2015-05 ...
GGATACCCTTCTATCAGCGGTTTCCCCGTGCAAAAGTCCGTGTTTTCGCTCTGAATCCCAAAGCTCCTGGCATAAAGCGCCTTATCCGCAGTCATCTCGTCATAGCCCGGCAGCATCACCGGCTGATAAATGCCGGAAATATCCTTTGTGCGGTACACGGTTCCCTGTATAAAGGTGATATCCCGGACCGCAATGCCGCTGTTCAGAGCATCCGCAATCTCCACAATGGATTTCTCCCCCATCCCGTAGGAAATCAAATCCGCCTGGGCGTCCAGAAGAATGGAACGCTTGAAGCTGTCAGTCCAATAGTCATAATGCGCCATCCTGCGCAGGCTTGCCTCAATGCCCCCGATAATAATGGGAATATCCCTGTAGGTGCGGCGGATGAGATTTCCATAAACCACCGTGGCATGGTCGGGGCGCTTCCCCATTTTGCCCCCCGGCGTATAGGCATCCGAGGCCCGGCGCTTTTTGGACACGGAATAATGGTTGACGCAGCTGTCCATATTGCCGCCGGAAACCAGAAAGCCCAGCCGAGGGCGTCCCAGCACGGCAATGCTTTTGTCGTCCCTCCAGTCAGGCTGCGAGATAATGCCCACCGTATACCCGTGCGCCTCCAGTACCCTGCTGATAATAGCATGCCCAAAGGAAGGATGATCCACATAGGCATCTCCTATCACATATACAAAATCCAGCTGTTTTATTCCTCGTTCCCTCATATCCTCCGCGGATATGGGCAAAAATCGGCGTTCCATTATAGCTCCATACCTTTCCGTACATTCTAACATGCCGCTGCCCTGGGTAATCCGGAATGCAAATCCCCCTGCATATCCGTATGCAGCGCCCGGTTCTTCTCACATCAGTTCCCCATACGATTCGATATAATAGTCGGCAAGGGCCTTCTTTTCTTCCCTCACATACATGGAATAGGCGTCCTCCACCGCGCAGACCCTCATGCCGGCGTTTTTACCCGCCTGAATGCCGGCAAGGACATCCTCAAATACAAGACAGCGCTCCGGCAGGACCTGAAGCTGCCTTGCTGCGGCAAGGTATACGTCGGGCGCGGGCTTGCCCCTCTCCACGTCGCAGCCGGTCACAATGCTGGCAAAATAGTCCTGAAGACGATGTACCTGCATAATGTTTCCAACCAGCTCCCTGGAATTGCTGGTGGCAATGCCCAGCTTGATGCCGCTCTCCCGGCAGCCCTCCAGGAATGCCGCCACACCCGGCTTTAAGGGGACCTGGTTTGCATATTTATCCCATGCCATCCGGTTCCAGTCCGCCTTGATTTTATCCAGAGAATCCTCGATGTGGAAATTTTCCTTGAAATAAAGAGCCGTTTCATGGAAGCTCATACCCTCAATTTTCGACTGAAGATTTTCCGGCAGAGGAATGCCAAAGCCCCCAAGGTATTCGATATCAATCTCCCTCCAAAGCCACATGGAATCCACAAGGGAGCCGTCCAGGTCAAAGATAACCGCGTCTATATCCTCTAACATCTTATGCTTCATGCAGGCTGTCCACCTCCTGTTCCGTCAATTCTCTGTATTCTCCGGGCTTTAAGCCTTGATCCAGAACCAGCCCTCCAAAGCCCACCCGCTCCAGGGCAAGCACCCGGTTCCCCACCGCCCGCAGCATGCGCTTCACCTGGTGAAATTTTCCCTCGTGAATAGTCAGAAGTATTTCCCTGTCAGACAAAATCTCCACCCTTGCAGGCAGGGTGTGCCATACCGCCTCACCGGGACAGGCCCCCGCATGGGAATGGCCTTCTTCCATGGAATGGCTTTCTTCCATTATGTCCACGCCCTGCTCAAGCCCGGTCTTTTCCTCCTCCGACAGGGGATGCTCTATTGTGACCCGGTAGACCTTGTCCACATGCCTTTTGGGCGAGAGCAGCCTGTGGGACAATTCCCCGTCGTTGGTAAGAAGCAGCAGTCCCGTGGTGTCCTTGTCCAGCCTGCCCACCGGAAAGATATCCCTTAAAGCATCCTCCCCAAGAAGCGACACCACCGTCTCCGCAGTGTTGTCCCGGGTAGCGGATACAACGCCGGCAGGCTTGTTTAACATATAATAGACAAATTTCCGGTAATGCAGAGACCGTCCCTGAAAGCATACACGGTCGCTTAGCTCGTCTATCCTTCGCCCTGCATCCCGCTCCGTCAGTCCGTTTACCGTCACCAGCCCCTGACGGAGCGCCGACTTCACCTGACTTCTGGTCCCAATATTCAGTTCGCTTAAAAATCTGTCAAGACGCATATTTTATCCCTATACTGTTTTCGTGCGCTCCGGCAGCCCTGGGGCGCCGTATGCCAAACCGCTACAAATATCTTCTAAAATGCCGTCCGCACCCATATTCTTTATCAGATAGCTTTCTCAGATCGAGGCGTTAAAATGATTTTTCTCAGTATCCTTTTTATTATATTGGTTTTCTGTATTCTAACAAATTCAGCACTCAGCTTATCCTATGCCAGAATGGGGCTTGAACTGTGGTTTCAAAAAATGATACCCACTCTGCTTCCTTTTATGATTTTATCAGGAATCATGGTACGGCTAAAGCTGACCGAAAAAATTTCCATGATTGCCTATCCGGTCATCCGCCCTGTATTCAGAGTGCGGAAAAATGTCTGTTATGCTATGCTGATGGGCTTTTTATGCGGCTTTCCCATGGGGGCTAAGGTCGTGGACGATCTGTACAGCAGAGAAATGATAACCAGACGCGAGGCGGAATACCTGCTTTCCTTCTGCAACAACATCGGACCGGTCTACTTCTGCGGCTTCGTGCTGCCGCTGCTGGAAAGGCGGCTTGCCTTTCCCTACCTTTTAGGAATGTATGGCATCCCGCTTGTCTACGGGCTGATACTTCGTTATACCCTTTACCGAGACCTGACGCAGGAAAGCAGAACCCCGCGGCTTCACCAAAGGGAGCTGGCAGCCTGCGAATTTCCCGGAAATTCCGCCTTCGCAAAGACGCTGACCGCCTGCGAGGCTGCCGGAAGCCCCTCTTTCGCAAAAGCTCCGGCCCGTAAACCCACCGGGAATCACAGCTTCACAGAACGGCTTCTGGAAGCGGTCAACAGCTCCGTTTATTCTTCCGTCCAGAGCAGCCTGATGCTGGGCGGATACATGATCCTGTTTAATCTGCTCAACCTGCTCCCTCACCTGCTGACAAGACGGCCGCCTGTTTTTATTGCCCCGCTGCTGGAAATTACGGGAGGACTCAGCATGCTGCAGACCACCCTGCCGCTCTACAGCCTGCTTGTGCTGTCCTTCGGCGGCATCTCCTGTATTGCACAGACCTACAGCTGTATCGGGCAGTCGGATCTTTCCATAACACAGTATGTATTACATAAAATCGTCCTGACCCTGTTAAACGCCCTGTTCTACCTTGGCTGGTTTCTTTTGGCTCCCCAGTCCTTCCTGCACTGAATCCGTCTGTGCCGCCGCTAACGCTTCCTGCGATTGCGGTCGGCAAGGCTCTGGAATATAAAAATCACCACGGAGAGCAGAACCAAGGAAAGCAGGCACGCCAATATAAGCTTTACCAGACTGAACTGGGACTTTGCGGACGTTTCTTCTATAGCCGCATCCACCGGAATCATCAGGATATTCTGATTTTCGTCCCTGAGCTCTGCCCCGATTTCTTCTTTTGAGATTTCTTCTTTTGAGATATCTTCCGTGGAGATCACTTGTTGCACCGAATTGTTTCCCGATACGCCTTCCGGCTTCCCGGAAACGGCTCCTGCGCTTCCTATGACGTCTGCCGAGGTCTTCTGGGAAACATTATTATAAAAAACCTGGGGGCTGTTATAAGAATTACTGTTACTGTAGAAGTCATACATATTATACGCGCGCACAACCACCTGCGGAGTGACGCCGGCGGGTACGGCTATATCCAGAATAAAGGTATCGGAATAGCTGCCGGTCAGTGTGTCGCTCTCCGGCCACGCCTCCCTGGGGCCGAAGGTGTTCCCCCCGTCCAGGCTGTAGCTGTAATATAAAAGGGCAGAGTCGTAATCTGCCGCAGACACAGACAGAGTGAGTACTCCCGCATCATAATCCGCCCTGATAAGTTCTATCTGGCACACATCCGGCGCTGTCTGGTCCTGCTCGGTAAGCGGGGCAACGGCGCTTTCGTCTGCCTCTGCAAGCTGGTAATCGGAATAATCCACGCCTAAAGCGCTGCTTTTTAAGCCAAAATATTTCGCAACGGCATCTGCGTCCGCTTTTCCGAAGGCAGCAAGCTTTGCGTCGTCGGAGCAGAAGCTCTGATCCCGTTTCTCGTCCACATGGCAGTGCTCTAAAATCATTGCCGGAATTTCCAAAGCTACGGATTCTCTGATAATGCCGTAATAATCCCCCCTGTCACCCAGCCTGGTCTTTACGCCCCTGACAAGCAGCCCCATTTCCCGCATGTTTTTCAGAAATTCACAGCCGAACTGGTAGCCGTAGGCATTGTAAGGAGCCACTGTGGAGACCCATGCCTCCGCCCCAAAGCTCTCGTGCGTTTCCGAGGCGTTATAATGGATGCTGAACAAAAAATCCGCATCAAACGATGCCGCAATTTCCGCCCTTTCCTTCAGCGAAAGCTTCTGGTCGCCGGTTCTGGTCAGATGTACCTCCACATTTTCATACAAAGCAAGCTCATCATACATTGCCTGAGCCGTAACCATAGTCATATGCTTTTCTTCGTGGTCGTTTTCCGTGGTTCCAAGATTATCGCCGCCATGTCCCGGGTCAATCACAATGACGATCTTCTCTCCCGTTTCCTGCAGCCTTGCCGCCCGCGCAGCAGGCGCAGGCTCTGTCAACGCAAGACATAGCGCCAGAATACAGATCCCCGCAAATTTTCGGATATAATAATGCATAAACCCGCCTTTCACAAAACGGAATATAAAACAGTAGAACCAGCCTCCTTGGGCTGATGCTGGGAAGCTGATTCCTTTTTATTATATTAACGAACTGTTTTTCTTTTTCCAAAAGCTATTTTATCAATAGTTTTTTAAAGTTTTTTTATCTAATGTTTTTTATCAAATGTTTTTAATGAAAATATGTAATATCCCATTCGTATTATTTTTCTTCCATGGATTCCTCAAGTGCGCTTTCTTCCACCGCTTCCTCCGCCGATTGGAAAGCCCTTCTGTTCGCCTGTATCACATCTCTGTACTGTCCCAGGGAGCCAAGCAGATTTTCAAAATTCACCGAAGCGGACTGAATGGCCGAGACAATAACCGTCTCCAGCTCCGCAAGCCTGTCCTCCGTGTACTGCGCCGCCTGCATACGCAGCTCATTCGCCTCGATAGTAGCCTTGTCCAAAATCTCCTGCGCCTGCTGGACGGCAAGCGTAATCACCTGGTCCGCCTGGGCGTGAGCCTGCTGCATCACCGCGTGTTCGCTTAAAAGCGCCGTTGTCTGAGCCGTTGTCTGGTCGATCAGAGCCTTGGATTGGTTGGTCGCATCGTCGATCAGACTCTGCGCTTTCGCACGCGCATCATTTAAAATTGCCTCTTTATTGCTGATAATCTTCTGGTATCTCTTAATTTCATCGGGAGTCTTCATGCGCAGCTCACGCAGCAGCTCGTCTATTTCATCCTTGTTGACGATAATTTCCGAGTTGGACATAAACTTTGGCTTACAGCTTTCTATGTATTCCTCTAATTCGTCTATCAGTTGCTCAATTCTGCTGTTCATAGTTTCTCCTTCTTACTTACTGAAATTTGGGGCTATAATGAAGGGATTATGGGCCTTCCTTTTATCAATGCTGCACCTTTTGTACGTTATATTTTTGATAGATCATATCCGCAACAAAATCAGGCACACACTGGCTGATGTCCCCGCCAAAGCTTGCAATCTCCTTTACGCTGGAGGAACTGAGATATGCATACTCCAGGCTCGTAGTTAAAAACATGGTGTCAAGCTTTCCGCCTGAAAGCTTCCTGTTGGTCTGGGCAATCTGCAGCTCATACTCAAAATCCGTGATCGCCCGCAGTCCCCTGACAGCAACATGAAGATTATTTTCGGCGGCATAATTAATAAGCAGACCGCTGAAGCTGTCCACCTGGACATTCGGAATATCCTCCGTCGCCTTCTTTAATATATTAACACGTTCTTCCACAGAAAACAACGGGGTCTTTCCCTGATTATTCAAAACACTGACAATCAATACGTCAAAAATCTCTGAAGCGCGCCTAATGACATCAAGGTGCCCGTATGTAACCGGGTCAAAGCTCCCCGGATAAACTGCTCTTTTCATGACATACCCTCTTATTTTTGGTTTTATCCATCCATTATACGGCTGTATGGTGACCGCTGCAGCAGTCCGCCATGCATCGCCTCCCGGTAGCGGGCCGGCTGAAAACTGCGCCGCTGCTACTGCTTTCTCAGAAACACATGCTTGTTGGACTTATAGCATTTTTCTCTTACGACATAAAAGCCCGATTCCTCCGCCCACGAAAAATCCGCCTTAACCGCCGCCTCCACAATTATAACGGTATCTTCCGTCACATACCGTGCCGACCTGAGTATGTTCAGGACATCCTTTTCATATTCACAGCCATAGGGAGGGTCCATGAAAATGATATCTGCCGCTTTCTCATTAATGCTGTTCAGGGCGCTGCAAACATCCTGCTTTATTACTATAGCACGATTCTCCATTTTCGTAAACGAAAGATTTTGTCGAATACACGAAATCGCTTTCTCGGAATTCTCGACAAAATATGCCTTTTCTGCGCCCCGGCTCAACGCTTCTATACCGATTCCGCCGCTTCCGCTGTACAAATCCACAAACACGCTGCCCGGAACGTCCGCCTGCAGCATATTGAACAGGGTTTCCTTGATCCTGTCCGTGGTTGGCCTGGTGTCCATACCCTCCGGTGTCTTCAGCGGAAGACTTCTGGCCGTTCCCGCGATTACTCTCATAAATACCTCCTTATACCCGTATCTTAGTTCCCTTGCCGTCCCTCTTTGCGGGCTTTAAATTGTTCAGGATAACCTGCTTTCCCTTATATTCAATGGCAGTCTCCACAGTATTTTGGATAAAATAAACGTTTTCCACCGCATCCTTCGCGCCGAGCTTCATGCCGCGGACCCCGATTGCGCCCTTTTTCTTTTCGGGAATTTCCTCAATGGAAAACCGCAGGAAAAATCCCTCCTTTGTCTGCAGGACTATGCTTCTCTGCTCCATCAAAGACACCACCCGCACCACCCGGTCTCCCTCCGCAAGCTTGGTAGCCGCCACCGTGCGTTTGGACACGTCAAATTCCCCGCCGTCCACAAGCTTGAGCATGGCCTGACGGGTGGCAAAGATCACCTGCCTTAAATTCAGCTCCGTCTGGCTTGTGGCATAGATAATGGTTTCCTTCTCGGAATTGAAATTGCTGACATTATCCACGGGAACTCCCTTATCCCTGAATTTTCCGTAGGGCAGGTCGCTCATCTTGATGGTATGCAGCTGACCGGTATCGGTGAAAAGACATACCTTTCCTGTATTCCTGCAGATAAACACAAAACGGTTCTCCGCGTCGGCGGTCTCCCTGTTGCGCTCATAGGTACCCAGGTCCACGGTTTTCGCATAGCCGAAACGATCCATCAGGAACACCAGGTCCGTCTCCTCCACCTCTTTTTCCCTGTAGACGGCTTCCCCGGCATTTTCAATGGCAGTACGCCTTTTTCTCCCGTATTCTCTCTTGTATTGATCCAGCTCGTTTATGATTACCTGCGCCATGGATTCCCTGCGCTCCAGAATATCCTCATAGCGGAAGATATTCGCCATGGTTTCCTCATGCTCGTTGATAAGCGCCTCTATTTCCAGACCGATCAGCTTGTACAGCCTCATTTCCAGAATCGCGTTCGCCTGCTTCTCGGAAAACATCAGCTGCGCCGCCATCACCCTGGACTCCTTGGACTTGAATTTAATGCCGTCCACCTTGCCCTCCACCAGACATGCCTTGGCCATGTTCCGGTCCTTGGAGCCGCGCAGGATTTCAATGATCAGATCGATGACATTGCACGCCTTGATCAGACCCTCCTGAATCTCCTTCTTCTCCCGCTCCTTCGCCAGCAGGCTGGTGTACTTTCTGGTTGCAATCTCAAACTGAAAATCAATGTTTGCCTTTAACACCGCCTTCAGCCCCATCGTCTCCGGCCTGCCGTCCTTGATGGCAAGCATGTTGACCCCAAAGGTATCCTCCAGACGGGTCTTCTTATAGAGAAGATTAACAAAATTCTCCGCATCGGCATCCTTCTTCAGCTCGATTACAATGCGGATGCCCTCCTTGGAGGACTGATTGGAAATGTCCACCACGTCCATGGTCTTTTTAGTTTCCACCAGCGCCGCCACATCGGACAGAAATTTTGAAATGTTCATGCCGATCATGGTATAGGGAATTTCCGTGATAACCACATTGGTCTTGCCACCCTTGAGCTGTTCAAATTCCACCCTGCCCCGGAGCTTGATCTTGCCTGTCCCCGTCTCGTAAATGTTCAGCAGCTCGTCCTTGTTGGTTACAATGCCGCCTGTGGGGAAGTCCGGTCCCTTCACATGCCGCATCAGCTCCCTTGTGGTAATATTTTCATCCAGCATACACGCCTTCATTGCGTCGATGACCTCCCCGAGATTGTGGGGAGGAGTGCTGGTGGCCATACCCACGGCGATGCCCTCCGAACCGTTTATCAGAAAATTGGGTATTTTCACGGGCAGCACGGAGGGCTCCTGTTCCGTCTCGTCAAAATTGGGCACAAAGTCCACCACGTTCTTGTCCAGGTCCCCCAGAAACGCCTCCTGGGTGATCTTCTGCAGCCTTGCCTCCGTATAACGCATGGCCGCGGCGCCGTCCCCCTCGATATTTCCGAAATTACCGTGCCCGTCCACCAGGGGCAGTCCCTTTTTAAAGTCCTGGCTCATGACAACCAGCGCGTCATAGATGGAGGTGTCGCCGTGGGGATGATACTTACCCATGGTATCGCCCACGATACGCGCACACTTTCTGTAGGGCCTGTCATAGCGTATCCCCAGCTCGTACATGTCATACAGGGTACGTCGCTGAACCGGCTTTAAGCCGTCCCGCACATCCGGCAGCGCTCTGGCAATGATAACGCTCATGGCATAGTTCACAAAGGATTTCTGCATCTCCGCCGAATATTCCGTCTTGATAATTTTGTTATCGTCCATAATCTTCTATGTCTCTCCCGCCCGTCAAAACAGGGGACGGAAATCCGCCCCCGCCAGACTTAAACTTTTTCAAAATAGACCGCTCTTTCCTCTGAACGGTCGTTTTCATCCAGGGGCAGCAGGTCGCCTGCATCGATTTTCCCTGTTCTTGTCTGCACAATATCGCTGTCAATATACCGTAATCCCACACTTTCACAAAAAGCGGCATAGGTATCTAAGGATGACCAGACAGCGCCTCTGGAGCTTAAATATTCGGCCGTCCTGCAGCCGTTCTCAAAAAACATTTCCATAACGGCAAATCTGCCGCCCGGCTTCAGGCATCGGTATATCTCCCGGATCAGCTCGGCATAATGTTTTACATTGTTCAACAGATTGCCACTGAAAACCGCGATACTGTTATCGTGAAAAGGAAGCTCCCTGTCCAGATCTATGTCAAACACAAAACAGTTGTCTCTGCGGCATGCATCCGAATGCGCCCTGACTATAGCAGGACAAGCATCCGTGGCTATAAAAAGGTCCGTCTCCATAAGAGTGTCAAGCACAGGGGAAAAATATCCGGACGGACCGCTTGACAGGTCGACCTTCACCCCGTCCGCCGCCGAAATAAAATCAACAAAACGCTTCCTTTTCCCGTCCCCTGCCATAATGCGTCTAAATTCTTCATATCTTTGGGACATTTTCAGATCCGTTTTTTCCGTCGCCAGAGAATGCTCCAGCGCTTTCGACCATTCGGGACGGTCATTCTCGTCAACAATAAAATGAAGAATATTCCCTTCTTCGTAATAGGGTACATCGTCTTTTAGGAGCGAACGTATCCTCTGTATGGAATTTAACATAAACCAAAACTCCTTTTAAATTATATAAGGAAAACAGAGAGAAATCAACCTGCAAAACCACCGCTTTTAGTTATACGTCCAGCTCCGCGTCATTTGCGTGCTCATATATAAAGGTCTTCCTCGGCGGCACCTCCGTGCCCATCAGAAGCGCCGTGATTTCGGACGCCATTCTGGCATCCGAGATTTCCACCTGCTTCAGATAACGGGTGTCCGGGTCAAGGGTGGTCTCCCAGAGCTGTTCGGCGTCCATCTCTCCCAGCCCCTTATAGCGCTGCAGGATAAAGGAACCCTTATGGGACTTCCTGTAGCGCTCCAGCGCCTTTTCATCATAGAGATATTCTTCCTTCCCCTTGCTGGGCATGGCCTTATAAAGCGGCGGCATGGCAATATACACATGCCCCTCAAAGATCAGCTCCGGCATAAAACGGTAAAATAAGGTCAGCAGAAGATTGGAGATGTGCTCGCCGTCCACATCCGCGTCCGCCATAATGATGATCTTGTCATAGCGCAGCTTTGTAATGTCAAAGTCGTTGCCGTAGCCTTCCGAAAAGCCGCAGCCGAAGGCATTGATCATGGTCTTGATCTCCGCGTTTGCCAGCACCTTGTCGATGCTTGCCTTCTCCACATTCAAAATCTTGCCGCGGATGGGCAGAATCGCCTGGTACATGCGGTTCCTCGCCGTCTTGGCGCTGCCCCCGGCAGACTCTCCCTCCACGATAAAAATCTCGCATTTGGAGGGGTCCTTGGACTCGCAGTTTGCAAGCTTTCCGTTGGAGTCAAAGGAAAATTTCTGCTTGGTGAGCATATTGGTCTTGGCCCGCTCCTCGGATTTACGGATCTTCGCCGCCTTTTCCGCGCAGCCGATAATATTTTTCAGAGTTTCCAGATTGCGGTCAAAGAAACGGACGATTTCCTCCCCCGTCACCTTGCTGACCACCTTCGCAGCGTCCTGGTTGTCCAGCTTTGTCTTGGTCTGTCCCTCGAACCTGGGGTCCGGATGCTTGACGGAAACCACCGCCGTCATACCGTTTCTCACGTCCGCGCCGGTGAAATTCACGTCCTTCTCCTTCAGGATGCCCAGCTCTCTGGCATAGGTGTTGATCACATTTGTGAACTGGGTCTTAAAGCCGGTCAGGTGAGTGCCGCCCTCGGAGTTGTAAATATTGTTGCAGAAGCCCAGGACATTCTCATGAAATTCGTTGATATACTGAAAAGCGATCTCCACGGAGATACCCTCGCTCTCGCCCTGAAAAGAGATGACGTCGCAGACCGGCTCCTGTGCCTTGTTCATGTCCTTTATAAAGCCCGTGATGCCCTCCGGCTCATGATAGGTGATTTTCTCAGGCACATCCTTTCTCTTATCCTCGAAAATAATGGTCAGGTTGGGATTTAAGTACGCCGTCTCATGAAGCCGGCTTTTCACCTCATCCTCCTTAAAACGGGTCTTGTCAAAAATCGTGTCGTCAGGCAGGAAGCTGATGGTGGTTCCCGTCTCCTTTGTCTTACCGATGACGGGGAGCAGCCCGTTTTCCAGGGGAATCACCGGATTGCCCCTCTCATACCTGTCCTCATAGATAAAGCCCCCGGTCTTGACCGTAACGGTCAACTTTGTAGAAAGGGCATTCACCACCGACGAGCCCACGCCGTGAAGCCCTCCGCTGGTCTTATATGCTGAATTGTCAAACTTACCTCCCGCATGAAGGGTGGTAAACACCAGGCGCTCCGCGCTGATGCCCTTCTCGTGCATGCCCACGGGGATACCGCGCCCGTTGTCCACAACGGTTGCGGAGCCGTCCGCCTCCAGAATCACCCTGATGGTGTCACAGAAGCCCGCCAGGTGCTCGTCCACGGCATTATCCACGATCTCATAGATCAGGTGGTTCAGACCCTTTGTGGAAACGCTGCCGATATACATGCCGGGGCGCTTCCGCACAGCCTCCAGCCCTTCCAGCACCGTAATGCTGGAGGCATCATAATTGTTTGTCTTTGCCATTGGATATAACTCTCCTTGGAATATTCATTTTCCTTAATAATGCGCTCTTTGTCCGTAGCTCAAAGCTTTGTCAAAAATCCCTTTTTCGCGGACACACAATCCTGAAAGCAGAACCTGGTATGCCGGCCTTTTTGTCCGCCATTTTAAATATGGCACACTTGCCCGAAGCAAATGCGCCATCAGAACATCTGTTCTTATTTTAATATATAATTCCCGGATTGTCAAGAAAAAAACTGTTTTTGCTGGTTTACGGAGAAGGACATCAAACCTCAATCTTTTTGGAACAGGTGACGGCCAATGCGCCGGGACCGATGTGGCAGGCAACGCTTAAGGAAAGGGGATCCATGTGAATCTCAAAGCCTGGAAACTGCTTCCCTACCTCCTCACGGAATGCCTCCCCCGCCTCCCTGTTATAGGTATAGGCCATGGAAATCCAATGCTTCTCAGGATCGGGAGCGCCGCCGAAACGATTCTCCATATCGTTTCTCACGGCATTTATCATGATATTTTTTCCCTGGGTAGTGGTGCGGGCCTTTGCAAAGGCGTCCAGCTTATCCCCCTGGATCTGCAGCACCGGCTTCAGCTTTAAAAGCGTGCCGATTGCCGCTGCGGCGGGCGTAATTCTTCCGCCCTTTTTCAGATAATAAAGGGTGTCCAGCATAATGTAAATACTGCTGTTGAATTTATCGGCCTCCAGTAAATCCTTGATTTCCTTTGCATTCATTCCCTTGGATACAAGAAGCCTTGCATCCAGGCAGGACTGCCTCTGGGTGACGGATATTCTCTGATTGTTGACCACCTGCACCCTGCCCTTATAATCCTCCGCAAGCATCAGCGCGGACTGGCATGAGCCTGACAGGCCGCTGCTCATGGGAATATACACGATCTCGTCATAATCCTTCAAAATCGAGTCCCAAAGCTTTGTCACCGATTCGGGCGAGGGCTGGCTGGTGCAGATATCCGCGCCGGAGGCAAGCTTTTCGTAAAACTGCTCCTGTGTCAGACTGATATCCTCGTAAAATGTCTCCTCGTTAATCATAAAAGGCATGGGCAGAACATATACCCCCAGCTCCTTGGCTGCCGCCTGCGTAATCCCGCTGTTACTGTCCGTTACAACCGCAATATTTGACATATTACTATTCCTCTCCGCGCGCTCCTGCACGCACTCAAACGCCTGCCGTACCGGCATACGTTCCACTCATGTTTGCTTATGTTTTTATAGTTGTATGCACTTATATACCCTTTTATCAAACAGCTCTTTCTGCCGGGTAAAATTCACTTCATTGTAAATATTTGGCAAAATACCTCTATCATTTTAACCTTATATGCTCCTAAAGTCAACACTGTTTGCAGACGCCTCCGTCAGATGCCGCTGCAGTCTCTCATGCTCCGGCTGTATCAGGTGGGGATCATCCTTAAGAAGCTGCTCCACAGCGTCCGAGGCCAGCTTTAAAACGGAGGCGTCTGAGTATATGTCTCCTATTTTAAAGGAAAACTCTCCGCTCTGCCGGATTCCAAGCAGCTCTCCCGGTCCCCGCATTCTCAGGTCCTCGGAGGCAATGAAAAATCCGTCGTTGGATTTATTCAGGATCTGCAGGCGCTCCATGGTCTCCTTATTGTCCTTCGTACTCACAAAAATACAATAGCTCTGGGAAGCTCCGCGCCCTACACGCCCTCTGAGCTGATGCAGCTGCGCCAGCCCGAAGCGCTCCGCGTTCTCCACCATCATCACCGTAGCGTTAGGCACGTTGATGCCCACCTCTATCACCGTTGTGGACACCAGCACGTCCACTGAATGCGCCGCAAATTCCTCCATAATCCGATTCTTATCGGCGGGACGCAGCTTTCCGTGCAGATATGCCACATGGATTTCCGGCGGAAGCACGTTTCGCAGCTTCTCCGCATAATCCACCACGTTTTCCAGATCCTCCAGCTCCCCCTCCTCCACCTGGGGACAGATGACGTATACCTGGCGCCCCTTCTTCACCTCCGCAGCAATGAACTGATACGCCTTGGGCCTGTAGGAGGTGTTGACCACACAGTTCTTAATGGGCAGCCTGTTTGCCGGAAGCTCGTCAATAACGGAAATATGAAGGTCCCCGTACAGGATAATGGCCAGCGTCCTGGGAATGGGTGTGGCGCTCATCACCAGGATATGAGGATTCTCCCCCTTCTGCGCAAGGTTTTCCCTCTGCCTTACGCCGAATCTGTGCTGTTCGTCCGTGACAACCAGCGCCAGCGATTTATACTGCGCCTTCTCCTGAATCAGGGCATGGGTGCCTATGACAAGGTTCGCCTCCCCTGAGGCTATGGCTTCATAAGCCGCTTTCTTTTCCTTTGCCGTCATGGAGCCCACGAGAAGCACCGGTCTGAAAGCCAGCCCGTATTTCTCCACATAGCCCTGAACGGTTTCATAATGCTGCACGGCAAGCACCTCCGTCGGCGCCATCAGCGCGCCCTGGTAGCCGTTGGCAGCCGTCAGCAGCAGCGCAAGCACCGCCAGAATGGTTTTTCCGGAGCCCACGTCTCCCTGAATCAGACGGTTCATACAGAACGGGCTGCCCAGATCGTCTTTTATTTCCTTCCATACCTTCTCCTGGGCCCCCGTCAGAGGAAAGGGAAGCTGTTCCAGAAACCGCACCGTATCCGCCGTCTCATACAACCGGTAGCCGTTCTGCAGCCGCTCGCTGAATTCTTTATTCCTGCGCATCAAGTACAGGAAATCAAAAAATTCGTCAAACACCAGCCTTTTCCGCGCCTGGGCAAGAGAAGCCGTATCCGCCGGGAAATGAATGGTTTCCACGGCCTCCCTCCGGCTCGTAAGCCCGTTGTCCCGAAGCATCCCCGCATCATAATATTCCGGCGTAAATTCATAAAAGGACAGCGCCTGACGGACACATTTTTGAACCGCCTGATTTGTCAGCCCCTTTGTCAGGGAATATTTGGGAATCAGCCTGTCCGCCTGTCTGCGGTAATCCTCAAGGCCGAAAATCCGGGGCTGTTCCATGGAGAGAAGGCCGCCTCCCTGCCTGTCCGCGCTGCGCTGCACAATGCCGCGGAACACATAAAAGCCCCCCTGCTTCAGGGTCTTTTTCAAAAAGGGCATATTAAAAAAGGTCAGCTGCATGCTGCCGGAGCCGTCGCTGATATTGATATTTAAAATACTGAGCTTACGAACCTTTTTTTCGTTTAAAATGCAGGACACGGCTGCATGTACGGCACAGACCTCCCCCGGGACGGCGCTTTCGATCTTCACCGGTTCCCTGTAGGTCTCATAGTCCCGCGGATAAGTGTCAAGCAGGTCCCCTACCGTCTCAATGCCGATTTTCGCAAACAGCGCCCGGGTTTTCTCTCCCACGCCTTTTACTTCTATTATCGATGTGTTTCGATCCATAGCCTCCTCCAACCGGCTCTTGTACCGCCGCCTGACAGCCGCCTCCCTGTGATTTCCCTGCGATAAAAGGAGACAGGCCGCCCCGTCTCCCTTCACAACTCACACCTGCTCATAATGCACTTTTTTACATTAAATCCATGAGCCCACTCTGCGGAATCACAAATCCTGATGAAAAACGCCACAGTTCAGGCGTTTTTCCGTGTGAGACTTAGAACTTCTTAGCGAAGCAGCCTCTGCTGCGAGCGATTAGAAATTCTTCTCACACTATTCCACAGACATCACATAGTAATAAATGGGCTGGCCGCCGTACTGCAGCTCCACGTCGCAATTGGGGCAGCTTTCCTCCACCTGCGCTTTAAAAGCCTCCGCATCCTCCTTGGACACGTCGCTTCCGTAATAAATGCTGATCAGTTCGGAGTCTTCCTCCACCATCCGCCGAACGGTCTCCCCTGCCACCTCGTTGACGGCGGCGCCCACGGAGAGAATGCCTGAATCCCCGATACCCATAAAGTCGCCCTTCTTGATCTCCTTGTCGTCGATCACCGTGTCACGGACGGCATAGGTTATCTGACCGGTCTTGACATTGGAGATTTCCTGGATCATGTTTTCTTCGTTTTCGTCCGCCGTCATCTCGGGCACGAAATTGATGACAGCGGTAATTCCCTGGGGAATGGTCTTTGTGGGAATGACAAACAGATCCTTCTCCGTCGTCAGCTCCGCCGCCTGGTTCGCCGCCAGAATAATGTTTTTATTGTTAGGCAGGATAAAGACCGTCTTGGCATTTACCTTATCCACCGCGTCAAGAATGTCCGCGGTGCTGGGATTCATGGTCTGCCCGCCCTCGATAATATGATCCACTCCAAGGCTTCTGAAGATCTCGTTGATGCCGTCCCCCGCCGAAACCGCAATAAATCCGAAATCCTTCGGCGGTTCCTTGCTTTGTGCGCCGTCCGAGGCCTCCTTTTGAGCCGTCAAACGCTTTTCCTCACTCTTAAAAAGCTTTTCCTGATGCTCCAGACGCATATTATCTATCTTCATGTTGGACAACGCGCCATACTTCAATGCCCTCTGGATCGCCAGCCCGGGATCATTGGTATGTACGTGTACCTTTACCACATCGTCATCCGCCACACATACAATAGAATCGCCTATAGATTCAAGATAGCTCTTAAAATCCGTCTCCGCCTTAGCGCTGAAGGGACCGTCCAGCATAATGATAAATTCGGTGCAGTAGCCGAATTTAATTTCTGCTTCCTCCTGCTCCGGCGCCGAAGCCGTTTTCTTTCCTCCGGCAGAACTCAACTCCGCCGCCTGAAAATCAAGGGTGACCTCTCTGCCCATATAGGCGTCAAAGGCTCCCGAGAGCACCTCGACCAGCCCCTGGCCGCCGGAATCCACAACGCCCGCCTGCTTTAACACAGGGAGCATTTCCGGGGTCTGGCTGAGCACATACCTTCCGTGCTCGATAACGGTGGACAAAAAGGTCTCCATATCCTCGCAGCCGTCCTCCGCAAGCTCCTTCGCCTTGTCGGCGGTTCCCCTGGCAACCGTCAGTATCGTCCCCTCCTTGGGCTTCATGACAGCCTTATACGCCGTCTCCACCGCCTTGTCAAACGCTTCCGCCAGAACGGGAATCGTAAGGATCTTCTCCTCCTTGATCCTCTTGGTAAAGCCCCTGAAAAGCTGGGACAGGATAACGCCGGAATTTCCCCTTGCGCCGCGCAGGGAGCCGCTGGAAACCGCCTTACAGATCGCTTCCATGTCAGGGTCTTCGCCCAGGGCGGAAAGCTCTCTTGCCGCAGACATGATGGTCATTGTCATATTTGTACCGGTATCCCCGTCGGGAACAGGAAATACATTCAGCTCGTTAATCCACTCTTTTTTATTCTCCAGATTCTTTGCGCCGGCTAAAAACATTTTGGAAAGCATCTTAGCATCAATTTGCTGTAAATTCACGATAATGTCCTCCTTAATCAATCACTCTGACGCCATCTACATAGATGTTGATTTTCTCGATTTCAATACCGGTAAACTGTTCTACCTTGTACTTTACATTGCCGATCAGGTTATCCGCCACGGCAAGGATACTGACGCCGTAGGCAACGATCACATGGAAGCCCAGAGTCAGCTTGTTGTTGTTCAAAGAGACGCTGATGCCTCTGGTGAGGCTGTCTACCTTGAGCAGCTTCACAATGCCGTCCTTTACGCTGACGCCCGCCATGCCCACGACACCGAAGCATTCCACCGCAACGCTGCCCGCATACTGGGCAATCACGTCGTTATTTATGACAATATTTCCCAAATCGGTATTCATAGAAGAACCTTTCATATTAATACCCCTTCCTTTCCGGTTTTATATATTTTTTGAGCAAATATATTTTTGATGATTCTAACGGCCAAGCTTAGAGCCATATATAAATATATTTTATATTAACAGTTTTCCCTGAAAAAGGAAATAATAAAAAAGAAATTTTAAAAAAGATTTTTTTTTGCTTGCTTTTCCCAAATTTTTCTGTTAATATAATCCTGTTGTGAATAAAATAAGCGTAAGGTACGCAGATATTGAGGAGGTGTCAAGATGGCTAAATGTGATATTTGTGGCAAGGGCGTTCATTTCGGTAACAATGTAAGCCATTCTAATAGAAGAACCAACGCAATTTGGAAATCCAATGTCAAGAGGGTAAAGTGCAAGGTGAATGGCGGTAATAAAAGGCTGCATGTCTGCACAAGCTGCCTTAAGTCCGGGCTGGTTGAAAGGGCTTAAAACACATAATCGGTCTAAAAAAGCAGGTTTAACACCTGCTTTTTCTTTTGCCGTGTTTTCGCCGTCCTTCAATCTTCCTTTCTACGTCTCAGATATTCCCGGTTGATCATCTGCACAAGCTCCTCGTCTCCAAACATGTTGTCAGGATGAAAAATTTTCAAAAGGTCACGGTAGCGCTTGCGCAGGGCAAGGATATTGTCGGCGCCCCTGAAAAGCACGCGGACCGTCTCCTCCATAACCCCGCCGTCTCTGCCCATGTCATAATTGGTCTCCGTCTGTGCCAGCGCCTTTTTCTGACGCTCAAAGCTCTGTCTGTCCTGGTCCAGCTTCCGGAACCCGTCCTGCAGTATCGCCATTTTCTTGTCAAAAAACAGACTCTCCTCCTTTAGCCGCTTGCGCTCCAAAAGAGTCCGCCTGTTCAGTTCATCCAGTTCATTGCGCAGCCGGACACGCTCGTTTAAAAATTTCTCCTGAGACTGTTCCAGCTCCCGGCGCTCGTTTTCGAGACGAATGTTCTCCTGAAAGAGCCAAAGCTTCACCTCGCGAAGCTTGTCTCCGTCCTCAGCTCGAATTACTTCTTCCCAATCGATCATTTGAATCAACCTCTTAGCTGCTGCAAATGCAATTATATCCCACAAGCAAAAGCAATGCTATGATAATCAGCCCAATCAGGCGATTGTGGGTAATCATCATAATCAGCATGCCAATTGCAATAAAAAGGGCAACGAACCCGATCACCTTTTTCATAAAACCCTCGGATTTTCCTTCCACTTAATACCCCCGCCGCCTGACGGCGGCAGAATCACGACAGTGAAATTTTATTTTCACTTTATTATATGCGGAAAGTTCAAATCATTGCCCATGGTACACGGATACCCTTTAAAGTACCGCTTACACCTCCTCAGGAAACGCGATGTCTACAACCTCCGTGTCGGATAATTCTTCCTCGTCCCCTGCCTTGCCCTTTTTGGGCTTGGAAAATTTGTCCACAATGTCGGGAATCATGTCAAGCACCTTGGTGACCGCATCCTGGTTTTTGATATTCACAAGCTTTACGGAGCCGTTCTGAATGACCAGAACCGCGCTGGGGGTCATTTTTCCTCCCATGCCGCCGGCTCCGGAGGAGGTCGACTTGGTGTTGTTCACTCCCGCGCCTGCGCCCACGCCAAAGCTGACGTCTACAAGAGGCAGAATAATGGTGTCTCCCACCTTCGTTGCCTCTCCCACCACCGTCTTTGTGGAAAGCACCTTATCCATGCCTCCCAGAAGCGACTCCATCACACCCTGAAACTGATTATCCTTATCTGCCATATTATAATCCTCCTATTTTAAGTTCATATGGTTGCGCTCCTCACGAAGCCTTTTTATGACGCGGGGCTTTTTTATCAAAAGACCTGTCGTTCTTATCCTGCGCGGCATCCTCTTTTTTCAGCTTTCTGATAAACCTACGCAGCTTTTTGTCCAGCATGAGCCTGAGAACGTTTATCCCCAGCACAAAGACCGTTATGTGCCCCGATATGTCGGCCCTGCCCTCCAAAACCGCCCTCTCAAAATCCGGCGTCACCACACACTTAGCCCCCAATGCCGGATAAAGCATGCAGTACAGACCGAACACATACCCCGTTGTATCGGGAGAACCTGTCCCAAACAGGATATCCGCCCTGATATGCCTTGGCCGGATGTTCTTCAGAATTTTAGCGGCACACAGCTTTGCATAGGAGTAAAGCTGTTTTGTGTTTTCCTCCTGTAAAAGAGCCGAATAATATGATATATTTTTCCAAATCCCTCTTATTTTATCATATATATTGCAAATTGTGTACTTTATCTTTTGAAATTTTTTTAATAATCCGCCGCGTGCATCCTCCGACCGGCTCTCCTCCTGATTCGACGCTTCCGCCGGCGGACCTGACTCCTGCCCTTGCTCCTCAGACGGATTTGCCGCCGGCGGACCTGACTCCTGCCCTTGCTCCTCAGACGGATTTGCCTCCGACGGGCCTGACTCCTGCCCTTGCTCCTCAGTCCGGCCTGCCTCCTGCTTCTCCTGCTGGCTGCCGCCCTGCTCCGACCCCTCAGACCGGCTGCCCTCCGGTTCCCGGTCCGCCTGCGCCCCCTGTTTGGGCGCGTCTGCATGTTCACCGGATATCTTCTCCGCAGCGTCGGGCTTTGATTCCTTTTCGGAGCCGTCTTTTTCCGCTTCGCTCCCGCCGTCAGGCGGCAGCTTTGCCTCATAAAGCTTAAAGCACAAAAGCTTCACTGTGAGAGCTCCCGTTTCGGGATAGGAATATCGCACTCTCAAAAGCCCGAAAAGCCAGCTCAGCCCTGCGTAAAGCTCCGTATTCCTCAAAAAAGGCGCGGCTTTATTCCGATACGCTTCCCCGTCTTTGTCCGCAGACTCATTCTGCCCCTGCCCTTCGTCCCGCAGCAAGGCCCCGCTTTCCTTCCTGGCGCGGAATCTGTAGGTAACCGGAAAGAACAGCACCAGCAAAAGCACCGCCAGTAAAAGCAGTACAAGAACCAGAAGAACAATTCCCAGAACCGACAAAATCGTTAATATTATGTCAAGCATTGTAAATACTCCTTCAGGCAGCAGTCTCCCCTGTGTACCAGGCATTCCTCGGTCATCTGCACGACCAGGGTTAGCGCCTCCTCATAATTTCCGGCAAGCCCCACTACATAGGGGGGATTTTTTTTGTAATACCCCTGCACCAGCTGCTTTGCCTCATAAATATCCAGCTGGTCAGAGGGGTTACGGGACATGGCAATCAGAAAAACTCCCGAAAAAAGAGGTCTGCTTTCAAGCCTTTTTTTTATTTTATCCAATTTATTCACATTGATGCTGTCGCCAAGATATAACCTTGGATGATATTTCAGGGCTACTGACATGAATACTCCTTTCGCATAACCGGCTCCGGCACACGGCGCCTCGACGCCTCCACTGCTTCCGTCAAATATTTAGTATACTGCAGGGTGCGCCGTCCGGGGCTGCTACTATCTTATCAT
>ERZ808051.1069-NODE-1069-length-21139-cov-4.981341_pt1 | contig 21139 bp, 16 predicted proteins | sample MGYA00380199_ERZ808051 | MGnify/ENA primary metagenome ERZ808051 (study PRJEB31490, sample SAMN06133391) | mouse gut metagenome | isolation source: J11 | host: mice | place: China: Chengdu | collected 2015-05 ...
CAGGAGGATGCACATAAAAGCTGGGATTCAGGCCGTCCATTGCCGCAGACAATTTAAAATGACGGCCTGAGTTACAGGGCACGCCTGGTCAAGGTGTGACCTGTAACACGCCATGCTTTCTGGCCCGGCATTGACTTTTTTCATATTGTACAATATACTAAGTTCTGTGAGAGGGGAGAGAAAATCTCTTCTGCTCGGTTAAAGAAGGTGTATTTTTTGATTGATTATAAAGCGTTATATTTGAAAGCGGCTCTGAGAGCCGGCTTCATCCTGCTGTGCATGTTCGCCGTGATCACGGTGATCCTCGTGATCTGCATAGGGCTCCCCGAATGGCTCAGCAGAAAGATCGCCAGGAGGGCGCTTGCCGATCCGGAACCAGGGACGACACGCCCTGGCAGGAGGTGCGGGACCCGGATGGAACAGATCGAGTGGATCCGGTTTTATCCTCTGAAAAAGCGGATCCTGCTTTTGGTGTGGCTGTTTTTCGCAGTGTTTAGCGCCATGGCATTTCAGGTCTATATTCTGGCAGGAGGGGGGATCGCAGGGGATGCAAAGGATATCGGTTTTTCACTTTTCTTTTGTCTGATGACTGTTGTTACATTGGTACCGATGCTCCGGTATATCCTGTGCCCGTATCATTCCATGCCGGGTCTGAACCGGATCCTGTCCAAAGAGGAAATGGACAGCCTGATGACAAGGGAGCATTTTCAGCAGGTCCGGTTTTCCGATGAAGATCTGGACAGATCCCATCCAATCTACAGAAGCGCCAACTGGCTTGTGGCGGAAGGAACTGTTATTTCCAAAAAACTGGCTGTTATGGCTCATCTGGAATATGGATACGGTTTCAAGCGCCATGGGTTCCATCGGGTCCGGCTGGAGGTGTACTACCTCAATGGGCAGAAGATAAAGATACAGCTGGGGCGGTGGCCGATCGACAGCAGAGAACGGGAGAAGGCGAGGAAGCTTGAACAATTTCTGGCAGAGGAAAATATACGGATGGACGCGCTCGGAGGTATGGGCTGGAAGGAGAAGCTGCAGGATCGGATTGCGGGAGAATACGGATGCCTCCCTCCGGAGCTGGAATCGGAAGCAGAAAAGATCATATACTTATTGAAAAATGACACGTCTGAGATCAAGCAACACATTTTATAGGACATTTTGGAAGGATTTGGGTAAAAAGTGGTTGCAAAATCCACTCTGTTTTTGTAAACTCATAAGAGGAGGAAATAGATATGGATAAAATATTGATCGTTGACGACAGTGCCATCCAGGCAGCACGGTTAAAATCGATTTTAGAGGAAGATTATGATATTACCATCGCGCAGACAGCAGAGGATGGGCTCAGCTATGCAAGCTCCCAGGATTTTTCTCTGATCCTGCTGGATGTCGTGATGCCCGGGATGGACGGGTTTATGCTGCTGAAAAGGCTGCAGGAGGAGATCATAACCCGGAGCATTCCAGTAATCCTGATCACAAGTCTTTCCGACATTCAGAATGAGCAGCGCGGATTTACACTGGGCGCAGTGGATTATATTGCCAAGCCATTTCACCCGGTGATCGTGCAGGCCAGGGTCAATACACATATCAAGCTGTACAAGTATCGGAAGCAGGTGGAGCATCAGTCCATGACTGACCAGCTGACCGGGATTGCCAACAGACGGCGGCATGACCTTTACAGCGTAGCAAAATGGAAGGAGGCTGTCCGGCTCAAGATTCCATTTACCGTCTGTATGTTTGATATCGACCGCTTTAAGGCCTACAATGATACATTCGGACATCCCGCAGGAGACAAGGTCATCATTGCGGTGGCAAACACACTTTCTACCTATCTGCGGCGTACGACGGATTTTGTGGCGCGCTATGGAGGAGAAGAGTTTGTGGCGATCATCGTGGGCGGGGATGCCAGGATTAATTATGAATATATGAAGCAGATCCGCAGAGGGATCGAAGACCTTCAGATCCCCCACGCGCCGTCTGCCGGAAAACGGGTGACCGTCAGTATCGGCGGGGTCACTGTCTTTCCTGTGGACAGTGAGCAGTACCCTACATATCTGAATATTGCGGATACCATGCTGTACGACGCAAAGCGATTTGGAAGAAATCAGGTCGTGTGGTGCGGCGACGAGATGAAGCAGTGGCTGCAGACGGATGACGAGTAATATAGGGAATACAAAGAGCCCTTTTTTGAGAAGAGAGGGGCTCTTTTTTTCGTGCTGCCATTTTTTCATTCCGCAAAAAAAGTCGGTTTTATATAAAAATAGGAGGTAGAAAAATCTGCGGGAATCGTGCAGAATAGTATATAAACAGGCTGCTGTTAATGAACACCCAAAGGGTGTGAACCATAACATGTATAGACGGACGAGGAGGATGGAGATGAAAAAAATAAATTTGAACAAGGTATGGAAGGTATGGAAGGATCTGGATCCATTTGAACTGGTTTTCCGGGTGCCCCGGGATGCGGTCCGGGTGGATCTGCCCCATGACGCCATGTTCCATGAGGAGCAGAAGCAGGGGACGGCCAATGGAGGCTATACCGGAAATATTGACGCAGGCGAGTACAAATACTACAAGCGGTTTTTCGTACCCGAGGAATACCGGGGCGGACATGTGATGTTGCAGTTCGAAGGCATTTACCGGAATGCCGGCGTATTTGTCAACCAGTCGAAAGTGGGCGGCAGCGCTTACGGCTATACGGATTTTACCGTGGAGGCCGGGGATTATCTGAGATACGGCGAGGAAAATGAGATCCTGGTCACGGTAAAATGCGGCACCAGGAGCAGCCGTTGGTACAGTGGCGCGGGAATCTACCGGGACGTATGGCTGTTCCATGGCGGGGAAACTTATGTAAAGCCTTACGGCCTGAGATTCACTACTATAGATGCGGATTCCGAGGGGGCTCTGGTCTGTGTCTCCGCCCGGATCCACAATGACGGCCTGTCCGCGAAAACATTGGATCTCTTGGTCAGGGTGCAGGAGGTCGGAGAGGGAAAGACGGCTGCGGACCAGGTATATCCGGTCAGGATCAACAGCCGTTCGGTCCTGGACTTCCGGAAAAATATATACATAGACGGGGCGAAGCTGTGGGAGGAGGGCTCCCCGAACCTGTATCAGATCACATTGACGATCCGGGAAGGGGAAACGGTACTGGACGAGACGAGAGTGACCTCCGGTATCCGTAAGCTTTCCCTGGATTCCCGCCGCGGCCTGCGCGTCAACGGGAAAACCGTGAAGCTGCGGGGGGCCTGTGTACACCATGACCAGGGCATCTTGGGAGCGTCCGCCTATGAGGACTATGAGTACCGCCGGGTGAAACGGCTGAAAGAAGCGGGCTTCAATGCCATTCGCTCGGCCCATAACCCGGCGTCCCAGGCACTCCTGAATGCCTGCGACCGTTTGGGGATGTATGTGATGGACGAACTGGTGGACGTGTGGAACAAGAGTAAGGTGAGTTACGACTATGCCATTGATTTTGAGAGGAGTTGGGAACAGGATCTTCGGCATATGGTGGATGCGGATTATAATCACCCGTCAGTCATCATGTACTCTACTGGAAATGAGATCTTTGAGATCTGTACGGAAAAGGGATTTGAGACCAGCCGGATGCTCAGCGATAAATTTCATGAACTGGATTCCACGCGCTATACGACCAACGGGATCAACGGCGCATTTGCGGCCGGGGACGGACTTGCCCGGATCGTGGACGATATCACCCATGGGGAGGCGGATACCGGAACCGGAGATGTGAATGTCTTTATGGCGGCGATGGAGAGGGATATGCCGGGCATCGTTTCCCACCCCATCATCAGCGGGATACTGGAAAAATTGGAAACCACCATGGACGTGCTGGGTTATAACTATATGACCTCCCGTTATCTGAAGGATGCGGCAAAGTATGCGGACAGGGTGATGGTGGGGACCGAGACCTATCCAAAGCAGATCGCGGAGAACTGGGACGCGATCACCCGGTGTCCGGCGGTGATCGGAGATTTCACCTGGACCGGATGGGATTATCTGGGCGAGGTTTCTTCGGTATATCCGGATCTCATGAACCCGGCCGGAGACATTTCCCTCATCGGAAACCGCCGTCCTGTCTCTTATTACCGGGAAATCGTATTCGGGCTGACGAAGCAGCCTTGCATCGCTGTACAAGATCCGGCGAATTATGGAATCCCGCGGAATTTCGGGCCCTGGTGCTACACGGACTGCACCTTTTCCTATTCCTACCAGGGACAGGAAGGGAAGCCCATCATGATCCAGGTCTATGCGGGAGGCGATACAGCGGAGCTGTTCCAGAACGGAAAATCCCTTGGAAAACAGGCCTGTGGAAAAGATACCGCATTTGAGACACAGTTCCATACGGTATACGAGCCAGGAGAACTGGTTGCGGTTGCCTATGAAAATGGAAAAGAAATCGGCCGCGCTGCTTTAAGAACTGCGGGAAAACCGGCAGCCTTGGAGTTATCTGCGGAAACCTACGATACACTGGCCTTTATCAATGTGGATGTGGTGGACGAACAGGGCCTGCTGACAGCAGATGCCTCCACACCGCTCCATATCGAAATCGAAGGCCCGGCCCGTCTGCTTGGCTTCGGAGGACTGAGAGCCCGGCACCGGGGCGGCTATGAAAACCCAGATACGACTGCGGGGGAAGGACACGCGCTTGCGGTGCTGAGATTAGATCCGTCTGCAGAAGATCACAAACGTATTACAGTGAAAATTTCCGGAGAAGGCCTGACAGAAGGAAAGATTGAAATTTAGTGACAAAGATAAGTTCTCCAATAACGCAGCTCAGACAAAAATTTTTTCTAAGCTGCCGAATCAAAAATAAAAATTACCGGAGGAAACCAATACAATGAAAAAAGATTATGAATCCCATATTTTCGCACTGCTCTCCAAAATGACCTTAGAGGAAAAGATCGGCCAGCTCCAGCAATGCGGCCCTTCCCTGGTAGGCGCCTTTGACGTCTCCTTCGACGAACTGCTCAATATGATGTTTGACGGCCGCATCAGCAAAGAAGAATTTGACCGTCTCATGGGCACCGCCGAGCAGGACTTCCACGAAGAAGACCTGCGTGCCGGAAAAATTGGCTCCTACAACGGGATCGGAGATTCTGCCACCGCCAACCGTCTGCAGAAGATCGCGGTGGAGGAGACACGCTTAGGGATTCCGCTTCTGTTCGGCTATGACGTGATCCACGGCTTCCGCACGGTGACCCCCATTCCGCTGGCGGAAAGCTGTGCCTGGGAACCTGCCCTCTGGGAAAAGACCGGCCGGGTGGCGGCAGAAGAGGCCACTGCGGCAGGCGTGCATCTGACCTTTGCTCCCATGGTGGACGTGGCCAGGGACGCCCGCTGGGGCCGAGTCAGTGAAGGCGCCGGGGAGGATGTGCTTCTGAACAGCGCTTACGGCGCGGCAAAAGTCAAAGGCTTTCAGGGGGACGACCTGTCCAAACCGGATGCCATGGCCGCCTGCGTGAAGCATTTCGCGGCTTACGGCGCAGGGGAGGCAGGGCGGGACTATAACCGGGTGGACATGTCCATGCAGAGGCTGTGGGAGGAATACCTGCCGCCTTACAAAGCCTGCATTGATTCCGGCGCCAGAGCGGTCATGCCCGCCTTCAATGATATCAACGGCGTGCCCTGTACGGCCAATCCCTGGCTGCTGCGAGACATTTTACGGGAAAAATGGGGCTTCGACGGGCTGGTGATCAGTGATTCCAATGCCATTGCAGAGTGCGTGGACCACGGTCTGGCGGAGGATAAACGGGATGCGGCGAAGCAGGCCATTCTGGCCGGGATGGAGATGGACATGTCCTCCAATTCCTATGCCGAATCTCTGAAAAATCTGGTGGAAAGCGGCGAGGTGCCGGAGTGCGTGGTGGATGAGGCGGCAGCGGATGTCCTTCGGATCAAGTTCGAGCTGGGACTTTTTGACAACCCTTATCAGACCAGCGAAGAGAGGGAACGCGGCGCCATGCTGACAGAAGGCTCACGGGCCGTTGCCAGGGAAGCGGCCGTAAAATCTATGGTACTGCTGAAAAATGAAAACAAGATACTGCCCTTAAAAGCGGACGCCAGAATCGGAATCTTCGGCGCGCTGGCGGCAGATCAAGGGCAGATGACCGGAGCCTGGGCCATCGGGGCAAGGCCGGAGGACTGTGTCAGCATCGTGGAAGCCTGCGGGGCAAGGGGCATTTCTTATCAGTACAGTGAAGACGGGAAAGACCTGCTCAAGATCGCTGCATCCTCCGACGTCCTTGTGGCGGCCATCGGAGAGCAGAAGGAAGAGAGCGGTGAGGCGGCAAGCCGGGCAGACATTACACTGGGAAAAGAGAACCTGGCGCTGGTCCGTGACCTGCTGGCCACCGGCAAGCCGGTAGCAGTCGTTTTGTTCAACGGCAGGCCCTTAGCCATCCCGGAGCTGGCAGAGCATGTACCGGCCATTCTGGAGGCATGGCATCCGGGGGTGGAGGCTGGCCCGGCCATCCTGGACGTGCTTTTTGGTGATGTGAACCCCTCCGGCAAGCTGACCGCGACCTTCCCGGCGGCATCTGGACAATGCCCCATGTATTATGCGCATATCAACACCGGAAGGCCGGGCGGAAAATCCAAGTTTACGTCCAAATACCTGGATGCCCCGGTGGAGCCGGTTTATCCCTTCGGCTACGGCCTGTCCTATACGACCTTTGCCTATGACAATCTGGCGGCAGAACAGACAGGGGAAGCAGTGCATGTATCGGTATCCGTGACCAATACGGGCAGCCGGGGCGGGGACGAGATCGTACAGTGCTATGTACAGGAGGTGGCCGCAAAACGGGTGCGCCCGGTACGGCAGCTCAAAGGGTTTGAGAAGATCAGCCTGAGGGCAGGTGAGACAAAAACGGTGGATTTTGTGATTCCGTTTGCGGAATTAAGCTATTACGACTGGAATATCGAGGAGGTTCCCTGCGAGGGCATCTTGAAGGTCTACGTGGGAGGAGACTCCCGGGCGGAACTGAGCCGGGAAATCCGCATATAAGAAAAGTGTGCGTCTTGACGCACACTTGCGCCGGAGCGCAGCTGCAACAGCAGCTATTTTCCTTATGCGCGCAGTGCGCATCCCCCGGAGGGTTTTTGTTAATAGGAAAATTCGGAGAAGTTTCCTATAGAACAAGAAAAGTGTGCGTCTTGACGCACACTTGCGCCGGAGCGCGGCTGCAGCGGATATGAAAAAATGTCGGGAAAATATGAAAAGGCGCCGGATTTGTACGATTTTAAGTAGATTGATGGTAAAAAACGTCGGGTACATATGAAAAAACTACATTCAAAAAGGGATTCCCATTGTGTATCATAGGCTTATAAGATACAGGGAGCGAACAGGAAGGACTGCCGGCCGCATGTGAGGAAGGGCGGCGGAAAAAAGAATTGACCCTGTATCAAATAAAGAGAAAGGGAATGAAGCAAATGAGTAATGAAGTAACAAAAACCCAGGCAAAGCAAGGGAAACTCGGCAAACCATTTATCTGGTTCCATGCCACATCCGTAAATGGCGGCGCAATGGCGATCGCGGCGACAATCGCAAGTTATTTTTCACTGTATGTACAGGAGACCATCGGAATCACGGCCGCGCAGTTGTCGGTTATTTTGCTGATCTGTACCCTGTGGGATGCCATCAATGACCCGATCATGGGAGTGATCTGTGATACGGTAAAACCGAGATGGGGGCGGTACCGCACCTGGTTTACATTTACACCGATCTTTCTGCTGGTTGATATGTTCCTGCTGTTCAGCAACCCGGGATTCATCCAGGGAAGCCCGATGAAAAAATGTATTTACGTGTGCATTACCTACATGTTCTATGGGATGATCGTAACGGCATATACCATGCCGCAGATGGCAATCCTTCCGGCTATGACGCTGGACGATGAGGAGCGCAATGATGTGGTCGCAAAGGGCGCTGGCGTATGTGCTCTGATGTTTACAATTGCTTCTACATTTTCCACACAGCTGGTTGAAATCTTCGGAAGCTACCGGAACCTGATGTGCTTTTACGCCGTATTCGCGATCATTTCCTTCTGGGGCTTGTACAAGACATCGGAAGAACGCTATGTCATGCCGAAGGAAAAAGGGGAAGGCGGATTGAAGCAGCTGGTTTACGTGTTCCGTCATAAAGAAATCTGGCCGGTGATGGTAGTATGGTGTCTGGCAGCGGTTTCTTATGGATTTATGTTCACCTCCTCCGTATATTATGCACAGTATATTCTGGCAGGGCAAAGAGTCGATTTTGCGACGATGGACGAGGCGGCGATCGGGGCAACGATCGGAGGCACCATTTCCACTTATATGGGATTCATCTCCATGGGCGCGCTGATTTCCATGGTAGTGCTGATGCCGATTTTCCTGAAAAAGTTCAAGACAGGATATAAGGCGATGATCATTTCACAGATTCTGACGATTATATGCTATGTAATCCTGTATTTTACAGGGCGTATGAACTTTATGTACTGCTGTATCCTGTCCTTTGTGGCAACGGCAGTAGGCTCTATGGTAAACGCGTTGGTGAATGTGCTTGTAAATGATACGATTGACTTCATTATGCTCAAGGAAGGAAAACAGCTGAACGGCATCATCTCATCCGTGAAGGGATTTGCGCAGAAGTGCGGCAATACCATTACCAATTCCGGTATGCTGGCAATTCTGGCGATCTGCGGATTCGACGCGCAGTTAGGACCGTTCGGACAGTCCCAGACGGCAGTTACGGGTACCAATATGGTTCGTTTTCTCGTTCCGGCGCTGGTTTCCGCTGCGATCCTGGTGATCATGATCTTCTATCCATTGAAGAAATATTTCCCGGAGATTGCGGAGATGAAGAAGAAAATCGCGGCAGAGCACGAAGCAAACGGAGCAGAATAGTATTGATATCCGATTGCGGATGGAAAGACGGGAATGGAGAGTATTTCACAGGGATCGACCGGTGGGATACTCTTTTCCCATATCCGCAGATTGCAGATTTGGGGAGAAGAGGAGAGGAGAAAAGAAATGCAGATTCAGGATTTAAAAATCAATGGAGTAAATAATCCGGTGGGATTCCACATGGACAGTATCATCTGTTCGTGGAAAGTAACACATGCGAAGAGTCAAAAACAGGCAAATGTGAAAATAGAGGTCAGTGCAGATGAAGATTTTTGCGAAATAATTTTCACAAAGGAAGGCGCGGACTTAAAGCAGCAGGGGGAAACCCTGTGTATGGAGCTTAAGCCCAGGACTACATATTATTACCGGGTCGCGGTGACCGGGGACCAGGGGGATTCGGCGGTCAGCGGCACATACGTATTTGAGACCGGAAAGATGGAGGAGCCGTGGAAGGCACAGTGGATCTCGGCGAAAAAAGAGGACCGCTTTCACCCGGTGCTGCGCAAAGTATTTTCCGTGGAAAAGCCGGTTAAAAGGGCCAGGATCTACGGCACCGGCGTAGGATTGTTCGAGTTGTATATGAACGGGGAAAAGCTGGGGCAGGAATATCTTGCGCCTTATGTGACCCAGTATGAGACCAACATCCAGGTGCTGACCTTCCCGGCGGAAGGATTGGCGCAGGGAGAAAACACGCTGGAATTTCTCCTTGGAAAAGGCTGGTACATGGGCGTATTCGGCCTGGAGCTGCAGAAACACAACTACGGGGACCGGATGGCGGCGATCGGGGAGCTGCATCTCGAATACGAGGACGGCACAGAGGATGTCATTTGCACGGACGGAAGCTGGGAATACAGAGGCTCTATGATCGAGGATTCCGGCATTTATGACGGGGAGATCTATAATGAACTGCTCTGGGAGGGGAAGGAAAATCCATGGAAACCGGTGAATGTCCTGGAGCATCCGGAGGAAAATGAGGGGACGAAAAATCTGGTGAAGAGTCACCTCATGGATCGCTTAAGTCTTCCGGTGCTGGCTATGGAAGAACTGGCGGTACAGGAGATCATTCACACCCCGGCGGGAGAAACCGTGCTGGACTTCGGACAGAACTTTGCCGGATTTGTGGAATTTGACGCGGCGTTTCCGAAGGGGACGAAGATCACGCTGGAATGTGCCGAGATCCTGCAGGAGGGGAATTTTTACCACGGCAACTACCGGGACGCAGTATCTACATTTACATACATTTCCGACGGCACAGCGAAAAAAATCCGGCCCCATTTTACATTTTTCGGATTCCGCTATATCCGTCTCACCGGATGGCCGGGAGAATGCAGAAAAGAAGCGTTTACAGGAAAGGTGCTGTATTCGGACATTGAGCGGACCGGATATATCCGGACGAACAATGAGAAGATCAACCGCCTGTATGAAAATACAGTGTGGGGTTTAAAGGGCAATTTCATCGACATGCCCACGGACTGCCCCCAGAGAAGCGAACGCCTGGGCTGGACAGGCGACGCCCAGGTCTTTGCGCCTACGGCAAGCTACCATATGGATACCAGGGCATTTTTCCACAAATTCATGAAAGATCTGCGGGATGAGCAGAGGTTTTTAGACGGTGGGATTCCCAACTATGTGCCCAACATCGGACACAAGCCGGACTGCGGGAGCGTGTGGGGGGATGTGGCCACATTTGTTCCCCATGTGCTGTATCGGTATTACGGAACCGCCGAAGAGCTGGAGTATTGCTACCCGTTGATGCGGGACTGGGTGGAGTATATCGACCGGCAGGATGCGGCCAGGGGCGGCAGGCAGTACCTGTACAACTTCGGATTTCATTTCGGGGACTGGCTGGCACTGGACGGGCCGACGCCTACCAGCTTCAAGGGCAGCACCAACGACGACTTCATTGCCTCCGTTTACTATTACCGCTCCGTGCAGATCGTCCGGGAGGCGGCCGGGCGTCTGGGAAAAATGGAGGACGCGAAGCGGTATCAGGAACTGGAGGAGAAGATCTATGAAGCGGTTCTGCGGGAGTTCTATACACCCAGCGGCAGGCTTGCCATTGATACCCAGGCGGCTTATGTGATCGCGCTGAAATTCCATGTATACAAGGATCGCCAGAAGCTGATCGGCCAGTTTAAGCAGCGTTTGATGCAGGACTGCCATCAGATCAAATGCGGCTTCGTGGGGGCGCCCCTTTTGTGCACCGTGCTGGCGGAAGCCGGATTGTTTGAGCTGGCCTATGATTTTCTCTTAAAGGAAGGTTTCCCAAGCTGGCTCTACAGCGTCAACCTGGGGGCTACCACCATCTGGGAGCGGTGGAACTCTGTGGGAGAGGACGGGACCATCAGCGACACCGGGATGAACTCCCTGAACCATTATTCTTACGGCTCCGTGATGGAATTTGTATACGCTTACGCAGCCGGCATCCGTCCGCTGGAGCCGGGATTTGCAAAAGCGGTGATCGCGCCCCATCCGGACATCCGCCTGAGAAAAATGGAATGCAGTTACAATTCGGTTTCTGGAAACTATGTCTGCAATTATGAGATCTGCAGGGACGGAAAGATGCGCGTGCAGGTGGAAGTGCCGTTCAACTGTGAGGCGGTTGTGGAGCTTCCGGGCTATCAGGAAAAGAGCGTGACACTGGGGGCGGGGGTCTATGAATACTGCTATGTGCCGGAGACGGATTACCGGAAGCCATACAGCAAGGATACCACGTTGAACCGAATCGCGGCGGATGGAAATGCTATGAAAGTGCTGGCAAAATATGCGCCTGCAATTGCGGGAATCGCAGCGTCCGGCGATCCGGAGCTGGGGGCGAATACGCTGGAGGATATTTCCCATAAAGGATTTCTGCCTTTTGAGCCGGAGAAGCTGTGGCAGGCGGTTGAGGAATTGTCGGAGCTGGCTGTGGAGTGACGGATATGGGTTAGAGCCATTTGGCGCTGACTGTATATGCAATGTTTGGAACAGGATCGCTCAGGCGCTGCGCGGTTTTGTTCTGTAAAAAAGAAAAGGAGAAAAAGCGATGCAGAGTAATGTAATCTATTTATATGACGACAGGAAGGATGTTACATTGACAACATACATCTTGCAGGATTCCCCGGAGCTTCTGAACGGGAAAGACCGGCCGGCAGTGATCATCTGCCCGGGCGGCGGATATTTTAACTGCTCGGACCGTGAGGCGGAGCCGATTGCGTTAAAATTTGCCTCCATGGGATATCATGCGTTTGTACTGAGATATTCTACGTATTGTGAAGGCACGGGCGCGTTTCCGGATCTGTCGAAGCCTTTGACAGCGAAAGCACATTGTCAGAATCCTGTGCCTGTGCGGGAGATCGGACAGGCTATGCTGATCGTGCGGGAGCATGCAAGGGAGTGGATGGTGGATGTAGACCGAATCGCGGTCTGCGGCTTCTCTGCCGGGGCGCACAATGCCGCAATGTATGCGGCAAACTGGCATACGGATATGATCAGCGGACATTTCGGAAAAGAGAAGGAACTGTTCCGCCCTGCGGCAGCCATTCTGGGGTATATGCTCAGTGATTATATCTACATGAAAGAGGCCGTAAAGGGCGCCAGTCCCATGGATCGTGAATTTTTTGCGGCTTCCAATACGGCGTTTTTGGGAGAGGCGGAGTCTTCGGATGAGGTTCTGGCAGCAGTGAGTCCGGCAAGAAATGTGACGGAGCATATGCCGCCTGTCTTTCTGTGGGCAACGGCAGAGGATGAACTGGTCCCGGTGCAGCATTCGATCCGGATGGCACATGCGCTGGCAGATAAGAAGATTCCGTTTGAACTGCATATTTTTGAGAAAGGCCCCCACGGTCTGGCGCTTTCGGACCAGTCTTCGGCAGAATCCCTGTCGCAGGTATATCCGGATGCGGCAAAATGGGCGGATCTGGCGGGAGAGTGGCTGAAAAAGCGATTTTCGCTGCCGCTGCCGGATTAATCCTCTTTCGAGAAATTGCTGGAGAATGGTGGGATATAGAGGCTGATAAAAATAGATGAAAACATTGCGCATACATTTGATATTATTAAGAACTCAGCGGATGGAAATGAGTTTTATGCCAGACAGGCAAGAAATCGTATATGGCTTATTTGTGAAGAAAAACAGAAATTACCTGAGGAGACATGCGCAGTCGGGTGCTGAGAGCTTATGGATTATTCGGAATAAGTTAGCTCTAATATTTCACTGTCCGTACAAAAAAATCCAAACTACTTTATTCAAAATCTGCACATGTAAAAGATGCGGAAAAAGTGGTTTGGATTTATACTTATATTGTGCTAAATAATTTGGGCAGCAGTCCAATAAAGCAAGTATATATGCCATGAATAGTTTCATCAAAATCAAATTACCGTTTTTTATATATTCTAACACGATCACTTTACACTGACTGAAGTTCTGCGAGTTGCTCCACTTCCGCAACGCTAAGACCTGAATCTTCAGCAATTTCCTCAACCGTCATTTTTCCTCTTTTCAGCATTCTAAGTGCAGTTTCCTTTTTTGTTTCACTTATGCCTTTGTTCAAAATTTTTCGTGCTTCTGTTTCAATCAAAGCCCCGCCCATCATATCACCTACACCTTTCTGTACATTCTCATATTTCTGCGCAATCTCTTTAATTACATCTCTGGAAAGCTCTATGATTGTCCGTTTGTCAAACGCCCCAATCACTCCCTGCTGTTCCAGTTCATCAAGCCTTTCTAAAATTTTCTGATACTCTGCTTTCAATTCTACCAGTTTCTGCTCATTACTATTATACTCTGGAAACCCTTTCTCATGTGAAAAAATATAAAACGGAATCAGCATCAACAGACCTTTTTCAAAAATATCATCCAGTGAATAGGTCTGCACTTTCATAATCGGCACATCATACTGAACTGTTCCTCCCGGTGTGACAATCACGTATTTCATTTTGTCCGGCGTCTTTTTGTAAGTCCGTAAATACAGAACCGCCGTATTGGGAAATGTCACAGTCAGCGTTTCCTCTGTAACCTCGCCCTCGTCAAGAGCTATCTGTGCGTCATATTCAAAAAGCCTTATCGTGATTTTCCCATCTGGCAGGCTGCTTTCACACTCAACATGGTATTTCTTTGGTATCTTCCCGAAAACCGTAAAATTTGTGTCCGTAATCCGTTCCTTGTCCGCTTCGTCCTGCAGGTCTAAAAAATGTTCATTGGGAAAAAATCGTATTTCTTCATCCCCTGTATATGTTTCACCGAAAATTTCATTGATTACGGGGATAATCAGCTTACGGCAGTCATTCAGGATTGTCCGGAATGCTCCGTCATATATATTTGCCATATCTTATTTCCTTCCTTTTTGTGCCTTTATCATATCATTTTTGTATCTTAAATTCAAGAATTTCACAGCATTTCACGTGGTTTATGAACTGTTCACGTTACATGTCACACCCCGACCAGACACCATGCTGATTGGTCGGGAGGATGCACATAAAAGCTGGGATTCAGGCCGCCCATTGCCGAAGGCAATTTTAAATGGCGGCCTGAGTTACAGGGCACGCCTGGTCAAGGTGTGACCTGTAACGTGCAAGTTATACGGTTCAGCGGTTACAGGAAATCAGGTTGATAATAGATACTTCTTGTGACATGATAAAGAAAAGGGACAGCATTTATGATTTAGGCATGATAGCAGGAAGGTGATCCGGTATGTCCGCAGAATTAAAAATCAAACTGCCTGTTGGCATCGAAAGTTTTGAAGAGATCCGTACAGAAGGCTTTTATTATATCGATAAGACAAATTTGATCAGGGATTTGTTGGAAGGATGGGGAAAAGTGAACCTTTTTACACGTCCAAGGCGGTTTGGAAAGTCTTTGAATATGAGTATGCTGAAAAGTTTTTTTGAAACAGGCGCAAAAAAAGAACTGTTTGACGGCCTTGCAATTTCAGGGGAACATGCGCTGTGCGAAAGGTATATGGGAAAATTTCCAGTGATTTCCGTCACATTTAAGGGCATTGAAGGAGCGGATTTTCAGACTGCAAAAGGAATGCTGCGCTATGAATTGAAAAGGGAAGCCGAACGGTATCAGCTTCTGGCAGACAGCGACAGACTAACGGAGACAGACAAGCGCAATTATTTTGAACTGCTGAGGATGGAAACACAGGAAACGGTGATGGTGTCGCTGGCTTTATTATCCAGGCTTCTGTACAAACATTTTGGTAAAAAAACCTTGATTCTGATTGACGAGTATGATGTTCCTCTGGCAAAGGCACAGCAGAGCGGATATTATGAAGAAATGGCATCGCTGATCCGCAGTATCTTTGAGCAGGCTCTGAAAACCAATGACAGTCTCTATTTTGCGGTACTTACCGGCTGTCTGCGCGTGTCAAAGGAGAGTATTTTTACAGGGCTGAACAATCCGAAGATATTTTCTATAGCAGATGTAAGGTGCGATGAATATTTTGGATTTACGGATCATGAGGTCCGGCGCCTGCTTGACCACTATGGATTCCCGGAACAGTATGGCACGGTAAAGGATTGGTATGACGGGTATCATTTCGGCAATTCGGATGTATATTGCCCGTGGGACGTAATCTGTTATGTGGATGACCTGTGCCAGAATCCGGAAGCATGTCCGCAGGAATACTGGATGAACACAAGCGGAAATGATATCATCCATACATTTCTTTCGAAGGCAAAGCCTGCTACGGTGAAGCGTCAGATTGAGCGGCTGATGGATGGGGAAGCTGTAACAATGACCATCCAGGATAAACTGACCTATAAAGAAATGTATGACTCGATTGAAAATATGTGGAGTGTGCTGTTTATGACCGGATATCTGACACAGCGCGGAAAAGCCCAGGGTAGAAAGCGGCAGCTCATAATTCCAAATACAGAAATCAGAAATATATTTTCAGAACAGATTTTAGAACAGTTTTTTGAAAATGAGAGGCAGGATGGAAGAGAAGAACTATACAGCGCTGCTTCAGGCAAAGGGATGTAAGCCTGTTTTGAAATATGGGATTGCATGTCATAAGAAGAAATGCAGAGTCGTTATGCAGGAGCTTCTGTAGCATCTGCCTGCCGCGTAGGTTTAGATCCTGCTTGGAATCCCTCTGCGGTACGAGGAATTTCTGTCCCGCATATCCGGCGGTTCAGAGTAAAATGAACGTAACAAATTTCAATTCGTTTCAGCCGTTTTTACGAGGCAGAAAGGAGTCGCTATGGAAGCGGAACGTCTATTGTATATGTTTGCCTTGATCCTTCTCGCATTTGGCCTGGCGCGGCTGGTCTGGGAAAGGAAGCTGGAGGTTTCAAGAAAAGCGGTTACCGGTACGAACGCTTTTTCCTCTACAGTGCTGGGAGGCATTGTGGGGACAGGCGCGTTGTGGAAGCTGACAGGCAGTTATATCTATGCGGCCATCTATGCGGCGATTATCGTTGTATGCTACGGGGTCATTTGCGTGGTTGTGAAAAAGAAGGAATATCCGGAGGAAGAACGGTTTACGAAAGAAGAGTAATCTTGGGAAATATGGAATCCGATTAGGGAAAAAGACGAAGGCTGGTCAGAGGATGACCAGCCTCATTGCCAGATAAACTACGTTTCTTTATAATGGCCTCGACAATGTGCAATATAAATTCGTTCGTCTTCCATATGGTACACAAGGCGGTCTTTATCATTGATATGACGGCTGTATTCCCCTTGCAAATCGCCTGTCAGAGGTTCTGGTTTTCCAATTCCATTCATACAGCCATTTCGTTCAATATCCTTGATAAGCTGATTGATACGTTTTATTGTTTTTTTATCTTGTGTCTGCCAGTAGAGGTAATCATCCCAGGCATCATCAGACCATATTTTTTCACTCATCGTCCACCTCGATCAGTTCATGGGATTTCCCTTTTCCGGCTTTCAGTTCCTGTACAGATTTTTTTACATAAGCGATGTTTGCTTCAGAAAAAAAAGGATCAGGTGACTGTGTAATTTCAAAGGGAATCCGATTTTCACGTAAGACTGCTTTCACAAAAAGGTTAATAGCAGTGGAGGTATTTAAACCGACATTGGAACAAAATGTGTCAAAGCTGGTTTTATCATTTTCATCTACTCGTGCGGTTAAAGTTGCCAGTGCCATAGATACATCTCCTTTCACTCTTTATATGTCTATTATATTACTATTGTGTGCTTAAAGCAAGCGTTTGTAATACGGAAATTTTTTGATTATAGTTATAGTTATAATTCACGGCTTAACTGGATGCGATTAGTAATGAATCAGATACTAAAAGGGAATGTTTACGAAACTGGAATCTCAATCTGCGTAATATAATCCTCCATCCTCTCGATCACATTTTCATTGATCCCCATTTCATAGGAAAAGCCGTACAGCGTCAGGTTCTGCGCTTCGGCAAAATCCAGGATTTCCCGATATTTGCGGGGAATCTCTTTCCATGGCCCCTTGTGGAAAGCCTGGATATACCTGCCGGCGGGCTGTATATGGAATGCGCTTTCCCGGGGGCGGAGTTCTGCGGATTCTTCCGCAAAAACCGATGCCTCGGGATCGGGAATCTCAATGAAGAGGTGGGTATAGTCCTCAAAATATCCGCTGTAAATGCTTTCCACCGGAAGCATGGTCCCGTAGGAGGCGTCGTGCAGGCGGCGGAGCTGGCATTTTTTCGTTGCGGCGGTGATCATTTCCACCTCTTTTTCAAAAGAAGTCTCTCCGGTGATCTCAACGGTCACTAAGGCCCGTTCTTCCTTTTCCACAATACGGATCTGGGACAGGTCCATAGTGAGCAGAGTCTCCATATGTTCATGATAGCTGCATAAGGTTTTTCGGAGCGACCTCAGATGTTCGATACTCTGATCCAGGGCCGTTATTTTTTCTTCCAACAGGATTTTCAGGCTGGCGGCGGAACGGTTTTTCATAAAATCCTGAATCTCGCTGACAGATACGTCCAGTTCCCGAAGCAGGAGAATGGTCTCTAAGATGGCGCTTTGACGATAGCTGTAACAGCGGTATCCATTTTCCGGGTTGACGGCCGCTGGCCGGAACAGCCCGATCTCGTCATACCACATCAGTGTTTTCTTATTGATTCCGTGCATGGCCGCAAACTGGCCGATGGTGAGCAATTTCTCGTTTTGAATCATTTTTTAAAAATCTCCTTGACCATACAGTTACTGTACGGTCTATGATACTATATACAGATTATAAAAGCAAGGAGAAAAAAACACAATGGAAAATCAAACCTTATACGAAAAACCGGTTACATGGAAGCATATTCTGAAATTTGCCGTCCCCACCATAGCCATGACGGTATTTATGTCCTTCTACACCATGGTTGACGGCCTGTTTGTGTCCAACCTGATCGGTACAAACGCACTCTCCGCAATCAATCTGACGGCGCCGGTCATCCAGGTTGTGACCGCCGTTTCCACCATGCTGGCCACCGGAGGCAGCGCGGTCATCATGAAAAAAATGGGAGAGCAGAAGGTCTCGGAGGCAAGGGAGGATTTTACCTTTTTAATCCTGGTCAACGCTGCGGTGGGATTTGTGATGTGCGCTCTGGGCTATCTGGCGATGGGGCCGGTTTTCTCGGGGATGAATCTGTCTGCGGCGGTGGCCGGATACTGTGTGGAATACTTGAGCCGGTATCTGCTGTTTACGGTTCCGATCCTGCTGATGAACAACTTTACACTCTACATGATCGCCAGCGAAAAGGCAGCGCTTTCCCTGGTATGCTCCGTGACGGGTGGCGTTTTGAACATGGTGCTGGACTATGTATTTATAGGGGTGCTGGACATGGGGATCGGCGGCGCGGCCGTGGCGACAGGGATGGGATACTCTGTGACAGCGGTTGTGGGACTGTTCGTGTTCAGCCGGAAAACAAGCCTTCTCCATTTCCGCAAACCGGTGCCGCGCGTCAAGGTGCTTGTAAATGCGGCGTCAAACGGATGCTCGGAGATGGCCACAGCACTTGTCACCGGGATCATCACAATGATGTTCAACTGGACGATGCTGAGATATGTGGGGGAAAACGGCGTGGCGGCGGTGACGATCATTATGTATGTGCTGATGTTTGTCAGTTCCCTGTATACCGGATATTCCTACGGGGTGGCGCCCATGATCAGCTATTATCACGGGGAAGAAAACCACGGGAAACTGAAAACGCTGATCGGGATCAGCCTGAAAGTGATCGCCTGCATTTCCGTCCTGTCGCTGGCTGCATCCTTTGCACTGACAAAACCGCTGGTATCCGTGTTCGCAAGACCGGACAATCCGGTCTATGACCTGGCCGTGACCGGAAACCGGATCTGCGCCATAGCGCTTATATTTATCGGTTTTAATATTTTTGCAAGCGGGATGTTCACCGCACTGTCCAACGGAGTGGTGTCGGCGGTCCTGGCATTTTCCCGATCCTTTGTATTCATGCTAATCACCATGCTGGTGCTTCCGCTGTTTCTGGGGGTCAGCGGAATCTGGCTGGCCACGCCTGCGGCGGAGCTGATGGCGCTGGTGCTGTCGGCGGGGATGTTCTGGAAGCATAGGAAAACGTATGGCTACCTTTGAACGATCTCTGCGTTTTCCATAGTAAGCAGATGCAGCTTTTTTTCAATCCCGCCGGCATAGCCTGTCAGGCTTCCGTCTGTTCCCACCACCCGGTGGCAGGGAATGATCAGTGAAATGGGGTTGTGCCCCACCGCGCCTCCCACCGCCTGGGCAGACATATGAGGAAGCCCCATCTGCTTTGCGACGCGGTCCGCAATCCCGCCGTATGTCAGAGTCTGCCCGAATGGAATCGTAAGCAATAGTTCCCATACGGCTTTGCGGAAAGGCGTTGTTTCCATTTTCAGCGGCGGCGTGAAATCCGGAGCCTTGCCGCTGAAATAGATGTCAAGCCATTTCCTGGTTTCTTCAAACACAGGGAGGGGTTGTTCCTCATATTCTTTTGGCAGCGTACTGCCGAAATACTTCTGGCCGTCAAACCATAGTCCTGTGAGTTCGTTTCCGCTGCCGGAAATCGTAATACCGCCCAGGGGCGAATGATAATGATAAACAGATGTCATGATATCGTACCTCAAAATATGTGTTATAGTCTGAGCTTTTTCGGCGGCATCCGATGCGGATTTACGTGCCGCCCTGAAAGCTGTTATTTACGAATTTCATCGTCCTGTGTGCTTTTTCTGTATTCTCTCGGGCTTATGCCGAAGTGCTCCTTAAACATTTTTGTGAAATATGAGACATTGCCCTGCCCGCATTGGTTTGCGATCTCCTCTACAGATTGGGAGGTACTTCTGAGGAGCTCGGCGGCGTGCGCAAGCTGTCTTGCATGTACATAAGCGGTAATGTTCTGTCCGGTTTCTTTTCGGAACAGCATACTGAGGTATTGTTTTGAAACATAATTCCTGAGAGCCAGATCTGCCAGCGACGGATTTTCATTAAAATGACGATCAATATACAGGATGCAGCTTTCCACCAGGGGATGGTATTTCTTTGAAGCGTACTCTGCGGCAAAACGGCAGTATTCCTGAATGATTTTCTCAGACATGCCGCGAAGTATGGAGACCGACTCTTCCGCAATCACCTGCCGGGAGATCCTGGATGAGATCGTGTCTATATGGATCGGATGGACGCCGCCTTTTTCTATTGCTTTGCGGCAGAGGACGTTGAGAACCGTCAGTTTGCCGTGATAATCGACCACTTCATCTACCGACCTGGGGAAGAAAGTCAGATGCTCCTGCGTACGGAATGCAGACAGGGCTTTCTCGCTGTCACCTTGTGAAACTGCCTCCATCAACTGATTTTCCAAAATATAAAAATTCTCAATGGTATCGCCCATCACACGGGTCTCCGGCTGCTGTTACGCCGGAGCGCAGGATAGAAGCGTGCCCGGAAAACGTTCCAGGCAAACCTGTTTTCCAAAGACCTCTCTTGTAAGGGCCAGCAGTGAATGCAGTCTGTCCGAAGCAGTTTCAGCATTCCGAGAAATGTACGGACGGATACATGTTCCGATTGGGCAGAATTCGCCGTTTCCCTTTGTGGTTGTAATGAAAAGTTTTTATTTTTTTCCACATTATGGGGCCCTCCATAATTTACCGCGGCCTGCGGCATGTAAAAAATGTTCATATATTTTTTCACGTGAGATCACAAACAGACATTCAGATGCTTTTATGATACCATATACCGAAAAAAAAAGGAAGTACGGCAGGGGATTCCCAGCTCTGACGCATAAATTTAATTTTATTTTTCTAAGCTATAAAAACATTACATTTTTAACAGCTTTTTCTTGGTTT
>ERZ808051.1070-NODE-1070-length-21120-cov-4.751699_pt1 | contig 21120 bp, 15 predicted proteins | sample MGYA00380199_ERZ808051 | MGnify/ENA primary metagenome ERZ808051 (study PRJEB31490, sample SAMN06133391) | mouse gut metagenome | isolation source: J11 | host: mice | place: China: Chengdu | collected 2015-05 ...
ATAATCCACGGAAAGGAACACCACCTCCATCAAAAGCCCTGCTAAGACCCCGATGATCCCGCTGACAACCAGCGGTGTCAGTGAGATATGCAGATTCAAGGTTATATTTCCTGCCGCCGCAATCACCACCGCCATCACTGCACCGGCCGCAGAAGCGATCTTCCATGCATGATCCACGGAACGGATGCGGATTGAATATACAAAGAGGATACAGATTGCGGCTGCGGCAACCATAATCCACATCTCCTGATTCATCAGGGACTGCTTGGTAAAACTGATCAGCGTCTCCACCAGTTCCACCCCATCTCCTGCCTTAAAGGTACTGGAGGACCCTTTGACCAGATGGATCAGATAATAGGAGAACGTACCGCATGCAACGGGAATCGCGCAGGTAGGCGTTCCAAGGAGTCCCGCCGCAATCGGAAGCACAAACGGAACATCCATTGCCAGGGAGCAGGCCATCAGCAAAACCAGCCATGACTTTCCGGTGGAAAACCGGAAATAAAAAATGTACATCAAAAGGAACAGCAGTGCCGCCACGATGGCTACCGGCAGAGACAGCGTATAAAAATGCAGCAGCACCAGAGCCGTCGCCGCCATCACCATAACGATCATCGGCAATATGGCACAGGCTGCTGCCAACCCAGCCGTACATGCTGTTGAGGATGCGGCTTTCATAAACCCGATATTGGAATTAATCTGGTGAAATACCAGAAACCCCAGCGCAAATTGAAGCCCGATTCTGATAAATATGGAATACTTTGCATAGAATATTTGCAGTTGCTCTCTCCAGACAAGTAATGTGCTCATACTTTCTTTTTCTCCTTCACTTCCATCTTACCCAGCCGGGATAGATCTCTATAGTATTTTTTCACACGCTGCTTTGCCCTGTTATGCCGCCCCCTGTAAAAAATGCCCGCGCCAATCACATAGACGATCAGCATCGCCACATAACCGGCCACTGCTGCCCCGCCCAAAAATGTAATTTTTGAGATAGTCAGGTTCTCCAGGATCTCATCCATATAGCAGACCGCAAACAACGCCGCCAAGATCCCGTAGCCTACCGTCATCCACAGGACCGTGATCAGCGTATTCAGACTGACATAGTCCTTCTTATAATAGGTGCTGATCTTCATATCATTTCTGATGTCATTCTTCTCATACTGAGCCATTCTCGCCATCAGCCTGATTCTCTTCACATCCAGCATATGCTTCCTCCAGAATTGTATTAAACTTTATATTCACGGCAGATGAATACTGTCGAAAGTATCTGAAAAGCCCGAAACAGATACTTATAACCATTACTTTATAGTATAGCATATACTCAGAGCCCTTGTCCAATGCTAATGGTCAAAAAATAAACTTTTTGCACCCCTGCCTTTTTCAATACTTTTGAAATACGGTGGATCGTACTGCCCGTCGTGTAAATATCATCTACAAGTAGCACATTGCGCGGTGCCTTCCACTGTTTGGATACGCCGAAGGCCTGTTTTAAATTTTTCTCCCTCTCCCGGTCATCCAGCAGTTTCTGCGGTCTGGTCCTGCGGATCCGGTATACCGCATGTCTCCCCATCGGAATCTGCAGTTCTTCTGACAGTCGTTCCGCCAGCAACGCAGCCTGATTAAAGCCCCTGGCACGCAGACGGGACTTATGGAGCGGCACAGGGATGATCTCCTCTATCCCGCGGGCACGAATCCAGTCCCCGTACCAGTGTGCCATTTCTTCAGCAAATATATCCGCATAATACCGTTTATTGTGAAACTTCAACTGATAGATCGCCCGCGTCACTGGCGGGACATGCAGCCACAGGCTCCGGCCCTGGTCAAAGGCATAGGCTCGCTTCCCACAGTCACGGCAGTATTCCTGCTCCTCCGTTTTGACCGGCTTCCCGCATATCATGCATCTGGGTTCTTTTATAATAGGAAGTTTTTCCCTGCACGCGTCACAGATTCCGGTCCCGTGCTTCTGCACCTCACCGCAGAACGGACAGACCGGAGGATACAGAAGCTCCAGGAGCCTTAAAACTCCTGAATGCGCTCTGCCAGGCTGGTATATCTGTTTTGTTCGCTTTTGTTTCTGATCATTTCCTGAAATACGCTTTCACTCCCCACAATTGTCAGACATTTTTTCGCTCTGGTCACGGCTGTATAGAGCAGGTTGCGGTTGTACAAAAGCCGTGGTCCCGGTAGCAGAGGAAGAATGACAGCCGGATACTCGCTTCCCTGGGATTTATGTACCGTTATGGCATAGGCCAGTTCCAGTTCGTCCGTGGATTCAAAGGGATAGGTCACCTTTCGGTGTTCATCATATTCGACCTCCAGCGTCCCGCCGTACAGGTCGACCTCCGTAATGCATCCCATGTCCCCATTGAACACGCCCATCCCCTGGTCTACGGCCACTCCGTATTTTGTACGCACTTCCCAGGCGATCTGGTAGTTGTTTTTAATCTGCATCACCTTATCTCCCTTGCGGAAGATCCTGCCGTTGATCTCCTTTTCTTCCTTTCCCGGGTCCGGCGGATTCAGGTAGCGCTGCAGTATGGAATTCAGACGTTCCACACCGAGAAGCCCTTTTCTGGTAGGCGTCATCACCTGGATCTCCGACGGAGGGGCGCCCACATATTTGGGAAGCTTTTTCTGGATCAGCATAATGACCACACCGATGATCACATCGGCCTCCTGCCTTCTCAGGAAAAAGAAATCTCTGCTCTTATTGTCCAGCACCACGGTCTCCCCCGCATTGATCTTATGTGCATTTACCACAATATCACTCTCTCCTGCCTGGCGGAAGATCCGGGTCAATGTGACCACCGGAAAACGCCCGGACAAAATGATATCCTTCAATACACTGCCCGGTCCTACGGAAGGAAGCTGGTTCACATCCCCTACCAGAATCAGGCGGGTACCCGGCACGACCGCGGACAGAAGCGCATGCATCAAAGAGATATCCACCATGGACATCTCATCAATGATCAGGATGTCTGTTTCCAGGGGATTATCCCGATTGCGCTGAAATCCGCTGACGCTCCCCTCTTCCTCCGGATTTCCATTCACCTCCAGAAGGCGGTGAATGGTCTGAGAGTCATATCCGGTCGCTTCTGTCATCCGCTTTGCGGCGCGTCCCGTGGGAGCGGCAAGCAAAATACTCATACCTTCGCTTTCAAAAAACCGTATCATGGTATTGATGGTGGTTGTCTTGCCGGTCCCCGGTCCTCCGGTCAATACCAGAAGCCCGTGGCGGATGGATTCCACCACCGCGCGGTGCTGCATGGGATCCAGCTGGAGCTGCTCACGCTCTTCCACCTTGCGCAGCCGCTGTTCCATCATCTCCTCGGGCATCTCGCAGTCAATGTCCAGGTCATAGAGCATACGGGCCGTATTCAGCTCCAGATAATAATAATGAGACGGATAAATCCGGATCTGCCCGTTTTCTTCCTTCCGGACCGTCTTCCGGTCGATGCAGAGATCCATAATGTACTTCTCAATCTCCGGAAGCTGCACGCTTAGAATCTGTTCCGCCCGTGAAGCAAGCACCTCCTGGGGCAGGTAAATGTGTCCTTCCACAGCCGCCTGCTGCAGTACATAGACCAGACCGCTGCGGATCCGGAAATCGGAGTCCTTATGGATCCCGATTCTGGAAGCGATCTCATCCGCTGTCTTAAACCCCACCCCGGAAATGTTGTCCGCAAGCTGGTAGGGATTCTCCTGCAGCACTTCATAGAGTCTGGATCCGTAATATTCATAAATTTTCACTGCAAGCGCGGTAGAAATTCCATACTTCTGCAGAAAGATCATGGCCTTCCGCATGTCCCTTTTTTCTTCCACCTGCACCGCAATCTCCTGGGCCTTCCGTTTGCTGATCCCCTTAATTTCGGCCAGACGCTCCGGCTCCTCCTCCATAATCCGAAACGTATCCTCCTTAAACCTGCGCACAATGCGTCCTGCAAGAGACGCGCCGATCCCCTTTATCGCTCCGGAACCCAGGTAGCGCTCAATGGACACCAGATCTTCCGGCTCCTTGACCTTATGGGTGAGTACTTTAAGCTGTGTTCCGTATACGCTGTGGTTCACGTATTCCCCTTCCAACTCCAGAAGCTCACCCTCCGTAATATAGTGAAAGCTGCCCACACAGGTCACCTCTCCATCGTCACTTTCCAGGTTGAATACCGTATATCCGTTTTCCTCATTCCGAAACACGACATGATCCACATATCCTGTTACTGTCTCCAAAATACCCTACCTCTTTCGTCTTTTGATCAGGAACTGTGAAAACAACTGTTACCGATGACGCAGAATCACAACTCCTTACCTTTCACTCCAAAAAGACAGGCATCCGGTGAAGCCTGTCTATTTCCTTTAAGGATCGCACGGTCACAGGCCGATCAAAAGTCCTTTCGCCCGCTCATGAATTCCACAAACTGTCCGGTCCCGATCGCTACGACCTTCAGCGGATCCTCCGCTGTCATAGTATGAATCCCGGTCCGTTCTTCGATCAGTTCTTCCAGCCCGCGGAGCATAGAGCCTCCTCCTGTCAGAACGATCCCCCGATCCAGTATATCCGCAGAAAGCTCCGGCGGGGTCTGTTCTAATACTGCGATCACCGCCTCCACGATCTGGCTGGTAGTCTCCCTCAGCGCTTCCTCGGTCTCTGTCGATGTCACAGTCACGGTCTTCGGAAGGCCTGTCACCAGATTCCTTCCCCGCACCTCCAGGCGTTCTTCCTCTACCAGCGGATAGGTTGTACCGATCTTAATCTTAATGTCTTCCGCCGTCATATCCCCGATCAGCAGATTATGCTTTTTCCGCATATACCGCACGATTGCTTCATCAAAATCATCTCCGGCCAGCTTGATGGATGTGTTCACTACCGCGCCGCCAAGGGAGATCACGGCAATATCTGAAGTGCCGCCGCCCACATCTACGATCATATTTCCACAGGGCTTGGATATATCAATCCCTGCTCCAATCGCCGCTGCCACCGGCTCTTCGATCAGATGCACTTCTCTAGCCCCTGCCGCAAAGGTCGCTTCCTCCACAGCTTTCTTCTCCACCTCCGTCACACCGCTTGGTACACAGATGCTAATCCGCGGCTTCTTGAACATCCGCCGTCCCACCGCCTTCTGCACAAAATACTTGATCATCTTCTCCGTCACGGTGTAATCCGAGATGACCCCCTGCCGCAGAGGACGCACAGCGATGATATTCCCCGGAGTCCTGCCCAGCATCAGGCGCGCTTCCTCACCGATGGCCTTAATCACGTTGGTATCCCTGTCAAATGCAACGACGGAAGGTTCCTTCAATATCACTCCCTTGCCCCTCACATACACAAGCACACTGGCTGTCCCCAGATCTATTCCGATATCAACAGACATATAAAACTCTCCCTTCTAAAACAAATCCTTCTCCCAAGAGATTCCTTGACCGGAAACCGTGAATCTATGATCCGCCCATAAGGCGATGACAATTGTTCACAGTTTCATACATCTCATCCTTCGTTTTTTATAGTCTGTTTATCTGATGTTGTCAAACACGTCTGGCCAAGGCGCAACCTGCAACCAGTTATGACCATTCACTAGTATAATCAATTTTTACCAAATTGGAAAGCCCTTTTTTCAGATTTTCCATTTTTTATTCATTTATTATGAAACTGGATCGATTTTCTTCAAATTTGAGCTTTCCGTAAAAATATACTTCTGTTATTTTTTGTTAAGCATCGAGGCAATATACTTCCCGGTATAAGATTTTTTATTTTTAGCCACTTCCTCCGGCGTTCCTTCCGCCACAACGGTGCCGCCTTTATCTCCGCCTTCCGGTCCGATATCGATGATATAGTCCGCAGTCTTGATCACATCCAGGTTATGTTCAATGACGATCACCGTATTGCCGTCATCCGCCAGTCTGCGCAAGATTTCCGTCAGCTTGTGTACATCTGCAAAATGCAGGCCAGTGGTCGGCTCATCCAGAATGTATACGGTCTTCCCTGTGCTGCGCTTGCTCAGCTCCGCAGCCAGCTTGATCCGCTGCGCCTCGCCGCCGGAGAGCTCCGTGGAGGGTTGTCCCAGCTTAATATAGGAAAGTCCCACATCATAAAGGGTCTGCATCTTTCGGCTGATGCTGGGGACATTTTCAAAAAATGTGACCGCTTCCTCCACTGTCATATCCAGGACGTCGTAGATACTCTTGCCCTTATACTTGACCTCCAGCGTCTCCCGGTTATACCGCTTACCGCCGCATACCTCGCAGGGCACATATACGTCCGGCAGGAAATGCATCTCAATCTTGATGATCCCGTCTCCGGAGCAGGCTTCACAACGTCCACCTTTTACATTAAAGCTGAACCTGCCCTTTTTATACCCCCTCGCCTTGGCATCCGGGGTGGCCGCGAACAAATCCCGGATCAGGTCAAAAACCCCTGTGTAGGTGGCCGGATTGGACCGGGGCGTCCTTCCAATGGGTGACTGGTCGATGCTGATAACCTTGTCTACTTGATCCAGTCCCTCAATGCGCCGGTGCTTTCCCGGGATTGTCCTGGCCCGGTTTAACTCCTTGGCCAGCTTTTTATATAAGATCTCATTTACCAGAGAGCTTTTGCCGGAGCCGGATACGCCGGTCACGCATGTCATCACTCCCAGAGGGAAATTGACCGTGATATTTTTCAGATTATTTTCCTGTGCCCCCACAACCTTCAGAAAACCTGAAAACGGCTTCCTTGTCTCAGGCACCGGAATCTGCTTTCTGCCGCTAAGATAATCTCCTGTAACAGAAGCTTCGCAGGCCATGATCTCCTGTGCAGTACCGACAGCGATCACCCTGCCGCCGTGCTCGCCTGCGCCGGGTCCGATGTCTACCACGCAGTCCGCAGCCAGCATGGTATCCTCGTCATGCTCCACCACGATCAGGGAATTTCCCAGGTCACGGAGTCGCTTCAAGGTGGCCAACAGCTTATCATTATCCCGCTGGTGCAGACCGATGCTGGGCTCGTCCAGGATATAGGCTACTCCTACCAGGCCGGAGCCGATCTGGGTTGCCAGGCGGATCCGCTGCGCTTCCCCCCCGGAGAGAGAGCCAGTGGCCCGGGACAGGGTCAGGTAATCAAGCCCTACATCCATCAAAAACTGGATCCTTGCCCGAATCTCCTTTAAGATCTGATTCCCGATCATCTGCTGGGTCTTTGTCAGCTCCAGATTCTGCAGGAATTCCTGAAGCCTGTCGATGGAAAACGCGGTAACCTCCGCAATATTTTTTTCTCCCACCGTCACCGCAAGGGAGGTCTGCTTCAATCTCTGTCCTTTACACTCGGAGCAGGGAGTGATATTCATGAAGGTCTCGTATTCTGCCTTGGAGGACTCTGAATGGGTCTCGCGGTAACGCCGTTCCACACTTCGGATCAGCCCCTCAAAGACCACATCGTACACGCCTTCGCCCCGCTGTCCCTTATAGTGGACTTTGACCGATTTCCCATTTGTTCCATAGACCAGAATATCATGGATCTTCTTCGGATATTCCTCGAAGGGCGTATCCAGACCAAATCCGTATTCCTCGCATAGGGCCGTCAGGATCGCATTGGTAAAGCTGCTCTTATCCGAACAGGACTGCCATCCCAGCACCGCAATAGCGCCCTCATTGATGCTCAGAGAAGGATTGGGAATCATCAGTTCCTCTGAAAATTCCATCTTATAGCCTAGTCCAAAGCAGGACGGACAGGCCCCGAAGGGGTTGTTGAACGAAAAACTCCGTGGTTCGATCTCTTCAATACTGATCCCGCAGTCCGGGCAGGAAAAGCTCTGGCTGAAATTCATGGGTTCCCCTCCGATCACATCCACGATCAGGAGTCCCTCCGCCAGGTTCAGCACGCTTTCAATGGAATCCGCCAGACGCTTCTCAATCCCCGGCTTTACGATCAGACGGTCCACAATAATCTCAATATTATGCTTGATATTTTTATCCAGCGCAATCTCCTCGGACAATTCATACAGGTTGCCGTCCACACGCACCCTGACATATCCGCTCCGCTTGGCGCGATCCAGCAGCTTGGCGTGCGTCCCCTTCCGCCCCCGTACAACCGGGGCCAGAAGCTGGATCCTGGCGCCCTCCGGCATTGCCATGACCTGATCCGCCATCTCGTCTACGGACTGCTTTTTGATCTCCTTTCCGCACTTCGGGCAGTGTGGAATCCCCACCCGTGCATAGAGCAGGCGAAAATAATCGTAGATCTCCGTCACAGTCCCCACAGTAGAGCGGGGATTGTGGTTGGTGGACTTCTGGTCAATGGAGATGGCCGGGGACAGACCCTCGATGCTCTCCACATCCGGCTTCTCCATCTGCCCCAGGAACTGACGGGCATAGGAAGACAGAGACTCCATATATCTGCGCTGCCCCTCCGCATAAATGGTATCAAAGGCAAGCGAGGATTTGCCCGAACCGCTCAGCCCGGTCAGAACTACCAGCTCGTTCCGTGGAATGTCCACATCAATATTTTTCAGATTGTTTTCATTTGCGCCGCGTATTTTGATATATTTTCTGGCGTCTATCTTTACTCCCATATTGTGTCTCCTGTCTTTTCTCAAATTAATGATCTGCCTGCCAAAGAGGTTTCACCGCCTTTATCGGCTGATTTCCCCTGTTGTCTAATTTTCGAACGCTTCACGTGCTGGCCGTCTGCCGCACAAATGACCATCGATCCGCTGCCTGCACTGTTTCTGTCCGAGGCTACCTCTGTTCTGACATCATGATTCCATATCATTCAGTGCCTTTTTCAGTTCGATCAGCTGGTCACGCAGCTCGGCCGCCGCCTCGAAGTTCAGTTCCGCCGCCGCTTTCTTCATCTGCTTCGTCACCTTTCCCACCATCTTCTCCAGTTCTTCCCGGCTCATGGACTCCACGTCCTTCTCCATCAGCATTTCCCCTGTATCTACCTTCTGAGAAATGCTGATCAGGTCGCGTACCGCTTTCTGAATCGTCTGCGGCGTGATCCCATGTTCCTGGTTGTATGCCATCTGGATCTCCCGGCGGCGCATGGTCTCGTCAATGGCCATCTGCATAGAGTCGGTCATCTTATCCGCATACATGATCACATGTCCTTCGGAATTGCGGGCCGCACGGCCGATAGTCTGAATCAGGGAGGTTTCAGAACGCAGGAAGCCTTCCTTGTCTGCGTCCAGAATGGCCACAAGCGTGATCTCCGGAATGTCCAGCCCTTCACGGAGCAGGTTGATCCCCACCAGTACGTCAAAGACGTCCAGACGCATATCCCGGATGATCTCCGTCCGCTCCAGGGTATCCACATCGGAATGCAGATACTTGACCCGGATGCCCACCTCCCGCATATAATCCGTCAGATCCTCGGCCATCCGCTTGGTCAGCGTGGTCACCAGCACTTTGTTTTTCTTTGCCACTTCTTTGTTCACTTCGCTGATCAGGTCGTCGATCTGGCCCTCCACCGGACGCACCTCCACCTCCGGATCTAAAAGCCCTGTTGGCCTTAAGACCTGCTCGGCGCGGAGAAGCTCATGCTCTTCTTCATAGACGCCCGGAGTAGCGGAAACGAAAAGCATCTGGTTTATTTTACTTTCAAATTCTTCAAAGTTCAAGGGGCGGTTGTCCTTTGCTGAGGGCAGACGGAATCCATAGTCTACCAGCGTCGATTTTCTGGACTGGTCCCCATTGTACATCCCGCCGATCTGTGGCACCGTCTTGTGGGACTCGTCGATCATGATGATAAAATCATCAGGAAAATAGTCGATCAACGTGTATGGCGCCTGTCCCGGGGCCAGCCCTGCCAGATGCCGGGAATAGTTCTCGATTCCGGAGCAAAACCCGGTCTCCTTGAGCATCTCGATATCGAAGTTGGTCCGCTCCGCGATCCGCTGCGCCTCCAGAAGCTTGTCCTGGCGCTTAAATTCCCTGACCCGCTCTTCCAGTTCTTTTTCTATATCCTGTACGGCGCGCTTAATATTGTCCTTATCTACTACATAGTGGGATGCTGGGAAGATGGCTACGTGCTTCAGTTCATCCCGGATCTCCCCGGTCAAGATGTCGATCTCCGTGATCCGGTCGATCTCGTCCCCGAAGAACTCTACCCGGACAGCCGTGTCGGATTCGTAAGCAGGAATCACCTCCAGCACGTCCCCCCGAACCCGGAAGGTCCCGCGGTGGAAATCCATGTCATTGCGGTCGTACTGGATCTCGATCAGCTTCGCCATCAGCTCGTCCCGCTCCTTTGTCATGCCGGGGCGCAGGGAGATCACCATGTTCTGGTAGTCTACCGGGCTTCCCAGGCCGTAGATGCAGGACACACTGGCCACAATGACCACGTCGCGCCGCTCGGCAAGGGCCATGGTGGCGGAGAGACGGAGTTTGTCGATCTCGTCGTTGATGGCGGAATCTTTGGCGATGTAGGTGTCCGAAGAAGGGACGTAGGCTTCGGGTTGGTAGTAGTCGTAGTAGGAGACAAAATACTCCACTGCATTCTCCGGGAAATATTCCTTGAACTCGCCGTACAGTTGGGCAGCAAGTGTCTTATTGTGCGCTATTACTAAAGTAGGTTTCCCTAACTGCTGTATGACATTTGCCATGGTAAATGTCTTTCCAGAACCCGTGACCCCTAGTAAAGTCTGGAATTGGTTGCCTTCCTTGAAGCCTTTCACAAGGGCTTCTATGGCCTGCGGCTGATCCCCTGTGGGTTGGTATTCACTGTGCAATTTGAACAACATGGGATTAAGTTCACCTCCAAATTCTATAGTAAAAAAGTTCGTCTATTCGCCAGAAATTCGTCGAGGCACATATTCCATTTTCTGAAAAATGCCCCTTCGACGAATTTTGGTTACTCAGCTCTATTTTCCGTACTATACGGAAATAGTAAACTCACACGTACAAATTGAAAAACAAATCCTAATTTAATTAAAAACTGAATTTGATTATATCATACCGTTTTCCATTTGTCTATACAAAAGCAAAACATTTGTTCGCTCCTCAAATAATAGATGAGCATATGATTTATACGCCCTTAATTAAGTCTTGTTTCTCTCCTGGCTCTTCCCTTTTGGCAAGTATTTATCCATATCAATTATGATATCCTGCACACTATTTTTTACAATGTTACCGTTAGATTTTTCAGGCATAACTTCATCCATATAAGTAAGCAGTTCTGGAATTTCTTCCGGAATGATATTTGCATTATCACCGTACACATCCATTGTAATAAGCTCCTTCGCATGTCCCATCAGTTTGGATACGGCTTTCGGATTAAAATCTTTCTTCAATAACAACGTACAATATGTACTACGCAAATCATGCCAACGGATATCTGGTAATCCCGCTCTCTTCAACAGTTCCTTGTAATGTTTCCAATGAAAGTCTTTCGATCTTGGTCTTCCGCTGTAGCTGGAGCAACAAATATAACCATTATCCTGAAAAATAGTACGTCTGCGGCTTTTGTACTGTTCATATTTCTTTCTCTCTTCCAGAATGGCCTCAAATACATAGTCTGGTATAGGAAGCACCCTTTTACTGGATGGAGTTTTTAAAGGCAGTTCCTTTTTTGTCATTTTCTCTCGCTTACTGTTCGGGGTTCTATCTAATTCCTTTCCAAGCTGCCGCTCTACCGTTAATGTCCGATTGATATAATCTACATCCGTATATTTTACTGCATTTATTTCCTGTCTCCGCAGTCCCATAAGCACATTAAATAGCACCTGCATATGTATCGGAGTATCCTTGCTTTCTTCCAAAAGCAATAAAATCTGATTCATATTCAGTGTTTTCGCAGTATCAATATTTCTTGTATGGTAAGATTTCGCCTTCACTGTTTTTGGTAAATCTATCCCCTCTGTCGGACTCACAGAAATCAACTTATGACTTACTGCATAATGAAATGAAACATTCATTACTGTTTTTACCTGCCGTACAATAGATTTGGAATACTCAGCACGGTTTTTATAAAGCCTTTGAACGTCTCCTTTATTTACCTCCGTCAGTTTCTTGCTCCCTATCGCCGGATTAATATGATTGCGGACGATACTGGAATAAGATTCATAGGTATTACTGCTCTGCACTCTTTTCCGGATATCATATTCAAGCCAGTAATCCAAAAAGTCCCTTACTTTCACATTGTCATTCACTACATAACTTCCATTGGCAAGCTCTCTTATTGTAATTTTTCTTGCATCTTCTGCTTCCTTCTTTGTTTCAAATCCAGAATACATCCTCATATGTTTCGTGCCGTCCATAAACTTCAAGACGACGCGATAAGCAAATTTACTTCGGTCAATTCTTTTGAATACTGATTGCACATCCCAGTCAATATAATTCTGCAATTCCAGACTAAACATCATCACTCTTCTCCTTTTCGCCCTATTTTGAGACATATATAAATAGATATGTCTTTAGGTATTTCCTCCTTCCGGTACAAATGAATCATTTATAAAACTCATAATCCGCTCCTGCTCATCCATAACCTCACAGTAATACTCGAAAGTTGTATGGATACTGCTATGCCCAAGCAGGGCGCTGACTTTAACAAGCGGAACACCCTGTTCTGTAAGAATGGTTGCATACATATGCCGTAAACTATGTACCGTCAAGTGCGGCAATCCATTTCTACTACACAGCTTCGTTAAAGCATTGTTAAATGAAGATGCTGAATGTGATAATCCATTTACCGTACAGGAAATATAATCTTTGTCTATATATTTCTCACCAAGTAGTTCCTTCCTCAAATCGTTCTGTCTTTTTCTCTCCATTACTTCATTCATAATAGCTTCGGGTACTCGTAATGTCCGATAACTATTCTCTGTTTTCGGCGCTTTCTCCACAAGCTGATACTTCACTATTTTAAAATCACCACCTAACATGACCGGATCAGTCGTTATCTGTCTTGATATCCTGACGGTCCTGTTTTCCACATCAAAATCTTCATATTTTAATCCGCTGATCTCACCTTTGCGCAATCCCATGAACAGTCCAAACAGAATCTCCAGATACCAGTTACTTTCTGATGCTTTTTCCAGAAAAAACTTCATCCGTTCTTTACTTAGTACAAAGATTTTAGGTTTCCGTCGCCGATAAGGTTTCGTATCTGGAATCGGGTTATGATGCAAATACCCCTGTGCTACCGCATCTTTTATAGCAATATTCAAAAGTTCCCTGCATTTGTTTCCGGCAGATTCACATGCTTTTGAAGCTGTCTCTAATAATGCGTTCAAATATTCCACATTCACATAACGTAGTTTTATCCCTTGATTCATATTCGGGATAAGCAGGTCATACAGCACATAAGAAGCAAGCATACGGGTTGTATTTTCGATTCTCGCACTGTAGATTTCTTCCAGCCAGTAAATCAAATAATCCTTTAAGTCAAAATCTGCAGATGAAGAAACTTGGTAAGCCCGATAGGCTCTTTTATATTCTTCCTCATATTTGCGGTAACTTGCTTCTGCTTCTTTGGCTGACATAAAGCCGCCCTTTTTGGAATACTTCGTTGTACCATCTTCTTGCATCAGCTTGATACGGTGGTACCAACTGCCCGCCTCGAAGAAGGCAACACCCTTATTTCCCATCAGGCTCACCTCCTAGTTTTTTTAATTTCTATGGTCTGATTCCCCACAGCAAGCTATGGGAAATCAGATTTTAAATTGCTGTCCGTAACCAATCGTCAAAAGATTTTTTTAGAACACGCACTGAACTCCCGATTTTAATTACGCGGAAGGGCGGATTCTTTCCTTGTTGTCTATAAACCTGATTTAAAAAATCGTAGGTTTTCGTTTTGCCTAAGCCTAAAGCTTTTTGGATGTCTGATGCCATATATACCTGCTGTTCCATTATATATACCTCCTCTGAAAGTTTAACTTTATATCCTCATCAACACATTGCTTTGTCCCTGATAGTCTGAACTTGTGATAATCGGTTGATGGACTGAGCGCCCGGCAATCTCTAAAGCACCGACTGTGATTGCTTGTCCAACACGTAATCGTGAAAGTTCATACGCCCATTTTTCTTTATGCTTAGGCTCGATTAAATCTGCTACTTTCTTAACATCCGTTACACTTTGTACAAAAAATAGTTTCGTCGCAGCCTGATTTATCACCGCAAGCTCTTTTTTATTAAAAATGGTCAAAGTTTGTGTACCAAGAATAAGTTGAACACCATATTTACGCACTTCTGTCAACATCTGAAATAGTATTGTTCCCTGCTGAAAGTTAAAATTTTGGAATTCATCCAGCACCAGTGTAAACCTACTTTTTGCACTTCCCTCTATCCTCATTTTTCTCCATAATACACTTAGTATGATCTCCACAACACGTTTTTGGGTTTTTGGGTTTATTCCCTGCAACGAAATAATGTTAATCTTCCCAGCTTCAATTTTTTTCGTACTCCTTCGAAAAATATTCCCCTCCAAAACGGAGCATAAATGATTGTATGCTCCCATTGCCGCAGAACTATCCTGTTCTGATAAGCCATATAAAATTGCTTCGGTATCAGATGTAAAATTTTCACGATTCTTTATTGCAAACTGAATTGCTTTTCGAACTGAGCCAAGCTGTACTGCCCCACGCATCTCCCTCGGACAAATCGTTTCCATTACATGTTGAACCAAGTTCATCATTGATTCCCTCCTTTCCTTTACCAGAGACATATCAAGGAATTTGATATCCAATCCTTCCTTCTGTGCCGAAATATGATTGATCAATCCTTCCTGTATTTCTAAATGAGTGCCGTCCATATCGAAAGCCAGTATAGTCCCCCCCTGCTCAATAATATGTCGCTCCATATCTGCAATGCGGACAGATTTTCCTGAGCCGCTGATTCCTGTAATAATCACGTGTTGATTCGGTGAATCTTTCCCGATAAAAACGTCTTTCCTCTGTGAAATTTTCCCTACATAATTTCCGCACACACTACTACCTCCTCACTCTTTTTATTCTCCGAAACAACTTCAAAAACATCCTCCAACCGGAGATTTTCCGGCGAAAGTATCTTATCCTTATAAACCCACAAAAACCTAAGACGCTCCTTTTGTTTATGCTCATAATAAATTGTTTTTTTCGATGTATAATCTGCAGAATCACACTTTATGATCCCCTCCGATTTCAGCCTTTTTTTTAACTCCGTTTCTGACATCGTTCCAATTAGTGATGAACATATTTCCATAAATAATTCCGGCGGAAAATAGTAAAACTGATGATCGTACAACACAGCACATTTTGCTTTTAATGACTCATATGCTTTTTCATCTATATAATTGACATTTGCTATTTTTACACCTTTTTCTGCCCATGAAAAATCCCAAATTAATTCCGAGATTAATTCTGGAATGTCATCTCCACTTGAAAATTTTGGAATTTCTTCAAAACGTTTAAGTGTTTCTCGCAAGTAGTTTTCCAAAAATGTGAAAGCCTCTCGTTCAGAATAATTTTTTCTCAAATATTTTGCATACACACTACCTATTGCCACAAAAAATTTGAAAGAATTTTTCATCTCAATGCTGCCGGTATATTCCGTACATGCAATACTGCTTTGCAGATTCTCCAAGGTTTCACATATCTCCGACACATTTTGAATAAGATATTTTTGGAAATCTATTCTTTTGTCATAGAATCCAATTTCAAGTTCGGATTTGTGGAGCCGGAAAATATGTTTTCTACTTCGCAAATATTCCGGAAGAACTCCACCACTAATTATTATGGGTAGAAAATCCTGTTCCTGCAAAAACTCAATAACCTCTTCTTCTGTGGTGGTTTTACTTACAACCAAAAATATACAGCAGTAATTCCCAGGATGTTTTTTTCTTTTTTTCCAACTAGTTGCTTTACAGCCATTCAACGTTTTCATGCAATAATCAGAAATAAAATTTCCAGCCAATATTTCATTGTCAGCAACAATTACAATCCCTTCATCCAAAAAGCCTCCAAAATCTTTCATTATAAAGCGTAAAAAACTGCCGGTATAGATTGAGATTGATGTCCAATTCACTTTGATCTCTTCAAAATATCTTTCCATAACAAAGTCCCCTCCAATATAAATTTATACCTCTGTTCTTCATCTCGAATCCATCCTATATTTTCCGGAATGATTATTTCCTTTTTGCACAGAGAAAGCGCTTTTATCCAAAATTCAAGCAAAATATTTCGCCTTTCCGTTTGCTTATTAGCATAAATCATTCCTTTCGCTTCTGCTATTTTTTCCAGCAAATAGTTATTTTTTCCGGCTTTTCTGGCATCCAAATAAATTTTTGTTTTATTTGAGTTGACTAATAAAATCAACAAATATATTCCTCCATCTCCATTCGAACTTCTCAATTTGTAAATCTCATAAAAACGAAAATTCGAAATTTCACGTGGAGGAACATTCACAAATAAATTTTTGGTTTGCATGCTCAGTTCTCCGTTTGCTTTGATTATCAATTCATCGTAATTTGCCTTTCTTGCTTCTTTGACATATTCATTTAACCGTAACTTTTTTTGAGCTAAATCCATGCGTTCCTGATTAAGGTAATGCTCCTTGAGGACAGTTTTTTCGATTTCGACTCGGCTCTTTTCCTGTAAAAGTCGAATCTCTTCCTGTTCTCTGAAATGCTGTTTATCGAGCATTTGTACATTTTCCAATTGCATTCCCAAATTCTCTTTATAGGGTTGATAAGGTTGATACGAATTTACGGTCGAATAAGCATTTTGAGGACCTTGCCAAATTTGTCCCTTGTCCAAATAACGTTGATCCACCATGAAAGGTATTCTTTTTTTTTCCATTTTTTTCCTCCTTCTGCCCGGATTTCTCCTCAAATTATTTTGAAAATTCATAAAAATGCTGATATTTTTGCCATTTTTACTATTTTTTTATTTTTTTGATTATTTTTCCGGGCTTGAATTTTTATTTTGTGCTACAATCATATTAAAACATTTGTGGTGAATTTGGGGAACTCTAAAATCACAAAATTTTATTTTAGATCTTGATTTTTTCAAAATATGGAGGTATAATATGAATTTATGCAAAAGCAAACTAGAATCTTATGAAGATATTTTACTTAGCGAAACAACGCACATCACCACTGTAAAAGAAATTTTGGACAGCTTAATGGCTATAGGTGAAATCTATTCTAAACAAACTGCACGCACTAAATTAGATTCCTTTAAAAAATGTATGTATTACTGTTCTTTTGCTTCGAACAATCCTATGTATCTTTTCATGGCTCAAAATATACTTCATGTATCAGATGAGCGTATTTATGTCCATGAGCTTATGTATAAATTTTTGTGTAATAAACATCAATTCATGAAATTCGCCATTTTTGAAGATGTATCAAGCAAATATGATCCTACGTCATTTTTATGGGATATCCCTGAAATTTTTATGCCTATTTTGACATCATACATTCTAGCTACTGCGTCTTCTAAAGAAGAGAGTTCTACAATTACATTTTTTTCTAAAATGGATGAATACTTTAATTCTCCTTTAAATACTTATAACGAATCTACAAAAGGAATCTATGAGAAATGGACAAATAATTATCTTGGCAGAGAATATTTCTTCCATTTGGAGAATATTTATAACACATATGCCAAAACTTCCCAACAGCAAACAATTATCAAAGATTCCTTTTTTTCATTAACTAAAATACTCATAGACGCTCCTGTACCGCCTGATACAATTCCTGCACAAATGTGCTCATTATTAATACATAATGAAACGAACTTAAAAAAGCATACTGACTTTGACTCCTTATATCCTCATGATGAACCTTGGGAAATGGAATTTGAAAGCAAATTGATTGATTCTATCATTAGCACAATGCTGCAGATTCCTAATGAATTATTTTCCTTTTTAGAAACTTCTTTGGACAGCAATTCAAGATATAAAATTGCTGTAAATAACTTTGATTTATTCAAAGAGAAATTTGATTCTTATATAAAAGATATAAATTCTCAAATTGAAAAGTCAAAAGAAGAAACTGTGACGAGCTATTTTGGCATAAGAAATGACCCTGATATTATTCTGGCTATTGAGGAAAAACATTTGATATTTAATGAATCCAATTTCAATAAACGCATAGAGTTTCTGAATACTGCTATTTCAAATTATGAGAATGAACTTATGAAAAAGATTACTTCTTTTATATCAAAAGTAGAACGGGCTTCTGACACTAAAAAAAGTTCTTCTCTACATTTGAGTACGGACTATTTCAAAGATTTTAAAGCTGATATTAACTATAGGAAAACATTATTCGAAAAGAAGCTTAATAATTTTAATAAACTACCTCCCTTTTTATCTATGCATAAAGATGGTTATATAAAAGAAAATTTAAGCTATCCCATGCACTTTTTAGAAAATGATATATTAAGGCTTACATATGAATTAACCAATAATTACTATGATTTATCGAAGGAACATATTCTAAATCATTTTAAAAATAAGGGGTTAGTATTTCCTGTACCTAGACCTAATCTTATTTCGTTTTTACTAAATTTTGATCAGATGATTGAAGGTTTATAATTCCAGCAACACTCTTTCCAAAGTTTTTTCATCACCTGTTACAAAAAGAATAGCTGTAAACCTTGAACTTACAGGGCTTACAGCTATTTTCGATTATTCAGTATAGTACAAATACCTTTTTTCTACACAAACCATATTCTGTTTTATGTAGCATTCCTCACCCTTCAAATGAAATCCTCCCCATCAGATAAACCGGAACCGTCCTCTTTTTTCCTTCTATTCCGCCAAAGGTCTCACCTTTCAGCAGATACAGATACTGGATTTTTCCATCCGTCAGCATACGATCTGCTGTTTTTCCTACGGCACGTCCAGCCTTCACTTCAATCCCATAATTCTGGTAATCTTTCCTGCTGTTTACAAAGAAATCCAGTTCTCCATCTTTATATAAAGCATACATTGGAGCCAACCCTGCTATTTCCTGATTATCTGCTTTTTTCTTCAAATAGAGATAAACAAAGTTTTCATTTATTATCCCTGAAATCGTGTCTGGCTGTGTCCCTGCTATGTCAAGGAAATATCCGGCAACTCCCAAATCACGAAAATAAAATCTGCTGTTTGGTGTGACATCCAGCACATTCCCTTCATTCACCTGACCGCAATATCCAATCACATTGGAACGGTAAAACCATGCGATTGCCTGATTGATGCTCTTTTTTGTGACCCGGTTGCTGTCGTCCCGAAAGACAATAGCAGACAGCTCCCGGATCAGGTTTGGCGAGCCCTTCTTTTCTCGTATCATGGTCTGTGCAATTGCCGTAAGGAGCTGCTCTAAAAGGTTCATTTCCAAAATATCATCAAAATACCGTTCGGATTCTTCTATAAAAATGCGGATAATATGGATGACTTCTTTTCTGCATGCCTCGACATCCCCTGTTTCAAAATATTTTTGCACAACTGCAGGATAACCGCCGATCCTGCAGTATATATCGTACAATTCTTTCAGGCTGTGATAATCCTCATGGCTGCTGTTTCCGAATAAATCTATCTTCTCATATAGCTCCCTCTTTCCTGAGGCTTCTAAAAATTCTTCATAAGACATGGTATCAAGAATCATTGTCTCAATATCTCCGGCCGGAAGGAAGTATTCTTTTTGCATTGTCTTTCCAAGATAACTGCCTGTAACAATGAAATGCGCCTGAAATTCTCTTGCAAACTGTCGGATAAGCGAATATATCCTTGCAGACTCTTGTATTTCATCAATTAGAACTACAGTATCTTCTTTGTCCTGGAATCTACAGTCAAATAGCGAAAATGCTTTGTGGATCGGCTGCTTAACCCGCTCTTCTCCAGGCTTCCATCTGGAAGCCTGGTCCAGACAGGCTATAAACTCCTGTCCGGAAGTCTGCATCATATTGATATATATGAATTTTTTGTAATTCTCTTTTGCAAACTTTGTCAGTATATAAGTCTTGCCTACCTGCCGTGCTCCGCTTACTTCAAGGACTTTTCCAGAATTACTTCCCTTCCACTGTAACAGACTGGCGTAAATATCTCTTTTTAAATCCATTTTATATCGCCTTTCCAATCAATCCAAGTAACTAATTGAGCGAAATCCTGATGATCGCTACCTACGGTTCTTGCCATAGACACACCTCCCCAATTTTAAAATCAAATAATAAATCCATTGTTTTTTGTATTCTATCATCATAATAGTCGGAATACAAGGAAACTGGGTATTTATCATTATATTTTAGCAGCCTTTATCAGCAGATCAGCATAGTCCCATACCCTGAATCTATTCTGATCAGAGTATGGACTATTATTTATGAGTAAGAATAAGTTCTGTTTCTACAAGCATCAGGGCATCTTCCGTGGTTCGAATCGAACACAATTTATACTTCGAACCTATTCAACAGAAGGCATAAGTTCTATTTTACCAGTTCCAATCCATCTGTGCTGTTTCTTCTATCATAAGTATAGTTTTTCTGAAAGAAAATCCACGCTCTCCGTTTTCATTGATTTTACAGTCTCTATTTCCTCATAAATCTCTTTAGTGCTTATCTATTCCCCCACAGGAATCGCCTGCACTGCATCTACGCCTTGGTATTATGTACAAGCCTGCAGCTTACCTGCCAGTTCTACTATTACATCCGTACACAAAAAGCACCTCTGCTCTAAATGTGAATTTAGACATTGACAGGATATTTCTTTCGTCTATTCCGGAATTAATTCTACTACCCCTGTACTTCTCCTGAAATAATACACTTCATCTGACAGCCATTCCTCCTCATTCACAATCCCTTCATTGGTCTCCCGAACAATCCTGCGAAGTTCCGCTGGATTTTCATCTTCTTTGGCCGGAAGTAAGATCACCTCATGGACTGATGATGGCAGTATAAACAGATCACTCCCATGTGTTTCGGCAAATCTGTTCAACAGATCGGTACGGAGCATTGCTGCAGCTCCTTTTATTCTGCTTCGATTGGTAAATACATATGCCCATCCATGAAATTCATCCTTTTGTTCTACATCTATGTGTTCTTCTGTCATATCTTTGAGCACCTGATGCAGCCCTATGATCTCAAACTGCTCCTTCTGCAGATTAACAAGTGCCGCTTCATATAATCCGTAGTTCCCGCTACTTAATTCTCTCTACATCCTGGCGCACTCATCCTCGGTTGGAGTATATGGTATTTC
>ERZ808051.1071-NODE-1071-length-21093-cov-11.222830_pt1 | contig 21093 bp, 21 predicted proteins | sample MGYA00380199_ERZ808051 | MGnify/ENA primary metagenome ERZ808051 (study PRJEB31490, sample SAMN06133391) | mouse gut metagenome | isolation source: J11 | host: mice | place: China: Chengdu | collected 2015-05 ...
TTTCAGATCACCAATCCGGCGACACCTGAGATGTACGAGGCGCTGCGGCAGGGAAGGACAAGCAAGGCGGACAGCCAGCGGCACGGATTTGGGGTGAAAAGTATACAGGACGTCGTGCAGAAGAACGGAGGAGAGATGGACTATCGATGGGAGGATGGGATTCTGACATTGGAGATCTATCTTGCAATGCTGTACTAGAAAGCTGGATTGCATTTCACGACAAAATCCCGCACTTTGCGACATTTCGGTTGCATGTGTAGAAGCAATAACATATTCTGGTTTTAGGGAGGTGGGCGTAGTGATTCAGCCGTATTCATTTAACTCAACATTTTGGGAGTGGATTAAGGATTTTTTTAAGTGATGGTATTTTATTTCATTCTGGCGATGCTCCTATAGTTTGTAAGAGGTATTTATCAAAATGGTGGATGACTGCTATAGAGAGTTGCTGGAAGGGAGACATAGAAAAAGGACTCTTTGTAATGTGTCGTGTTGATGGAAAAGAGTATAAAACTCTTCCTCTTGGTATCTGTTATCTCGCTGCTGCGTTGCGGAAGAATGAATATTGCTGTGATATTTTAGACGGCAATTTGGACTTTCCTGCTATTGACGAAATGGTTGATAAGGCTGTTAATTATGATATGGTTGGAATATCATCAAACACATCAAATTTCTCGAATGCAGTCAAAATTGCCGAATCAATTAAAAGCATCAGCGACATACCTATATTGTTAGGTGGTCATCATGCCACATTTGAACATGAATATATTATCAATTATTATAATTGCTTTGATGCAATCATTAGAGGTGAAGGAGAAACAGCAATAGTCCAATTGTGTAATGACTTTTTTAAAAATGGATTGTTTTCTACTAAAATTAATGGTGTTACATATAGAAATTTAGGGGGAGAAATATGCTTATCAGATACGATTATTCAAGAAGATAATATAGAAACATTATCTTTTCCGATTCGAGATAATCAAGGACAATATCCGAGAAAACCACTTCCTTATGCAAACGACAAATTGTATGTTTCGATTTCTACAAGTAGGGGTTGCCCATATGGTTGTAGTTTTTGTTCAGTAACGAGTTTTAGGTCGAAATGGGTGGCGCGTAGCGCGGAAAGTGTTGCAGAAGAAGCATATTCGTTATATAAGGCGTTTTCTGATATTTTTATTGTATTTGCAGATGATAATTTTTTTATTAATCCGGAACGTTCCAAAGAAATCGTGGGTAAAATTAATGCAAAATGCGGGCAAAATATTGGTTTTTCCTTTGCCACGAGAGCAGACCAAATCATAAGAAATGGTTCAGACTATTTGCGTTATTTTAAGGATAACGGTTGTTACAGTATTGAGTTAGGTGTGGAAAGTGGATCTAATAATATGTTGAAACGGTTTTGTAAAAATACAACGGCGGATCAAAATAAACTTGCCATTAAAATGATTAGAGAGCAAGGCATTTATGTTGCTGTAGATTATATCCTTTTTGATCCTGAAACATCTGTGGAAGAATTAAAAGAAAATGTTATATTTATGAAATCTGCGAATATTTTCGGACATTATCCACCAATACTATTCAATCGTATAAAACCATACCCCGGAACTAAATTTACAGAACAATACGGGTACATATCAGATGAGAACTATTTTAAGAACAAAGATGTTAAGGATATTTATGAGTGCCTGCAGAAATATAAGGAAGAACTGCATAGACGTATAGCCAGACTTATGGATATAATTGAATTGAACATACAGGCAGGCAATGCTGACCGTTCACAAAAAGGAGATTATATATGGTTGAAAATGTTGTGTTATAATGTATTTGAAAAATTGGTAAATTGCAATACATCAAATTATTATGAATACTACGACTCTTTAATCAATGATTTAAAGGTTAAAACCCATATTTCCTTCCTTGAAAATAAATATGGGACATAACGAAAGGCAGATATGAAAAAAACGTTTTCAAAACAATTAAAAAACAAAATAATCATTACTTTCCAGGCAGTAAAATTTGTGTATTCCAAAAACAAATTCTACCTGATTTTAGTGTTTATTGGAGAGCTGCTAAATGCGTTGAGAATCCTACCATATATGTACTTATTGAAAACAGCCGTCACGATGTTAACAGAGCGCCCTGGATTTCGGACATATATTCTATACATATACCTGATATTATTGACAATTCTGGTATTAGAATTGGCAAATGCGGTTTTAAATAAATTAAGATCCCAGCAGAAAATGAAATTGGATTTCAGAATCAAAGATCAGATGATTGAAAAAACCGATTCCTTCGATTATTATACATTGTCAACCAAAGAATATTATCTGCTGCGGGCTAAGGCAATGGAAGGATACGGACAGGGCTGTATAGAGAAAAATGTATCTTTGGTCTTTTCAATTGTTTCCAATGTGATTCTGTTAGCAGGAATCGTTTTTACGATTTCTTCCCTTGGATTTGTTTTGCTCCTGCCAATCTGCATGACAATCCTCGTAAGGGTTTTGTCAGAATATTTTGACAGGAGTGCGAATTATATTCGGACAACGCAAATATCTGAAATCAATCGGAAAAGTAATTACTTTCATCAGATTTGTGAAAAGATTCAATATGCGAAAGAAATACGCGTGTTTCATTTAGAAGACAGATTTGATATAAAATTAAAAGAGACCAGCAACGAAAAAATGCAGATCTGGAAAAAATACCTGCGTATATTCAAATACAGCTCTGCAACGCATATTATAGCGGATATTATATTGCAATCAGCGATTTATCTCATTTTAGCCTATAGAGTATTGGTATTGAAAACGATTACCATGGGCGATTTTGTTTTCTTTTTTACGGCATATCAGCAGATCCAGAGCATTATGGGGAATCTGGCTTTAAATCATATCAAAATTTTTATGAATGCCAGTTATTTAGATGATTTTATGAAATATTGGAATTTTAAATCTTTGAAGTCGGTGAAACAGGGAAAAGATGAATTGGACTACTCTGAAAACGATGATATTATAATTGAGTTTCACAATGTATCCTTTCGCTATCCCAATACAGAATTCGACGCTTTATCTAACATTAATGTTCAGTTGAAAAAAGGAGAATCCTATCTTATTGTCGGAAAGAATGGCGCGGGGAAAAGCACGTTTGTGAAATTGCTGTGCAGGTTGTATTCACCCACAACCGGATCGATAACACTAAATGGAAAAAACATTCTTGAATATGACAGGGATGCTTATTTATCGATGCTATCTGTTTTATTTCAGGATTATAAAATACTCAATTTAACAATAGCCGATAATATATCCTCAATGGAACCAACGATTCAACAAAATGTTTTTGACAATGCTGTTTCAGACGCCGATATCATCGACAAGATTCAATTGCTGCCAGGCAAAGAACGCACCCCGTATGGTAAAGCATTTGACGGGAGTGGAATAGAGTTTTCCGGCGGTGAAGCGCAAAAAGTGATGATTGCAAAAACTTTATATAAAAAAGCACCTTTGAAAATTTTTGATGAGCCTACTTCTGGATTGGACGCGGTGTCAGAATACAAAATCTATGAAAACATCAAGCGGTCATCAAAAAATGGGATATTGATTTATATTACCCACCGTCTTTCCACGGGAGTGAGTAGTGACAATATTCTCGTATTTTCCAGGGGAAAGATCTCTGAAACAGGCAATCACAGGCAGCTGATGAACTTAAAAGGCACATATGCCTCGTTATTTGAGTCGCAGGCCGCGTTATATGCAGGGCGAGTGTGACAAATTATTTCCGCTCACTGCACGTCCAGGAGATTGTAAATGAACAATACAAAGAAGTCAGCCTTTCACATGGCCTTGAAGACATTGCCGCAGTTTTTTTCATTGCTATATAAAAATGATAAAAAATATTTGTTTTTAATGCTTCTTGAAACTGCCGCTTTTTCGATAGACAAATATCCGGCGCTGCTCATTATGAAATATTCGGTTGATGCGTTGATGGATCATATTGTCTATTGGGAATATGTCAGGACGGTTATTCCGTTGATCGCAATAATGTTAACATTGAAAATGTTGCGGGTAATCGTCAATACGACAAGACCCTTCCGAGATCAGGTCATTACCGAGAATTTATTTAACGCGTTCTTTGCGAAATGTATGAAAATGGACTATCAGACGCTTGAAAACAAAGAAATGCAGGATAAAAAAGAGCTTGCCAAATATATCACGGACGGAAAAATCGCTGCTGTTGGCTGGTATTTTGTCGAAATGTTCTCCAGCCTGATTGCTATGATCATCGCCGCGGTATTTATGATTCGGATCAATGGTCTTGTTCTAATCATTGTCATATGCGGGTCATCTGTTAAGCTGTTTTTAGGAAAAAAGCACACCGACCAAACGGTTCCCATCACAAAACAGCAAGTGATTGAAAACCGGTATCTTTCGTACTTATATAATATTGGATCTGAGTATGAATATGTTAAGGAATTTAGAATATTTCAGTACAGGGAAAATTTATATCAAAAAATCAGTGGTGCAAAACAGAATTATATAACAAATAACGACAAATTACTCAAAGTCAATTTGTTCCATTCGCTTGCCCATAATATTGAAGATTTTATTGTCAAATTGTTGTCTTTTGGGATCATGGGTTTCACATGCTTTGCATCAAAAGTAACAATAGGCGATTTTACGTATATGATCGGGCTTGTGAATGATTTTATGTCATATGCAGATTCTTTTGTAAGCAGCTGTAAGAGTTATGCGGAAGCGGTCGCATATGTAGGTTACTATGTAGAATTTATGAGCTGTAATGACATACTGTATTTGCCAGAGGAACGTGCGATGCAAATATCCGCCAAACCGCATGTTATTGAATTCCAGAACGTATATTTTAAATATCCAAATAGGGATACATATGCCTTAAAAAACATAAATCTGAAAATTGAGACTCCTGTAAGGATTTCTTTGGTTGGGCGAAATGGCGCCGGAAAAAGTACGCTGGTGAAATTATTACTTAGATTGTATAAACCCGATCAAGGACAAATATTGCTGGATGGTGTAAGCATATACGGGTATACGAATGAGGACTATATGATGCTGTTTTCCACGGTATTTCAGGATTTTACCCTATTTGCATTCACGGTTTCAGACAATATAACATCTTTTGACGCAGATGCAAACCAACACCTTTTTAACAGGATTTCAGCTGAAACAGGAGTCGCTGATTTTATCGGCAATTATCCTGACCGCTATGATACATATTTGACAAACGTTTATTCAGATAACGGTGTGGAATTTTCCGGTGGTGAACAGCAGAAGATCGCCTTGGCGCGTTCCATGTATAAGGACAGCGCACAGTTCTTTGCTTTGGACGAACCGACAGCCGCATACGATGCCGACGCGGAATACCGGCTTTACAGGAAATATGAGAAAATGCTTATGGGTAAAGTATCTATTTTCATATCACATCGCCTGTCAAGCTGTAGATTGAGCGATCATATCATTTTACTGGATAACGGTGAGGTGATTGAGGAAGGTTCACATGCTGAACTAATGAGTCATAACACTCAATATAAACATATGTATGAATTGCAGGCAAATCAATATAACTGGGGGGAAAATAATGATGAATGACTTATACCGCTGCGCCGCTGTTTTTTCTGCTAAAAATATATTGGTCTATCACAATGGACAGTATCAAAAGGCAATCATATCAGCTAAGATCAACGACCAGATCTTAGTTGGCGACTTTCTTTCATGCGAAATGGTTTATGATCAGATACAGGCAAACAGGATCGTCCAAAGGAAAAACCTGATCAGCAGATTGCAGGCTGGCAAGGTGCAGGGACTGGCGGCGAACGTGGATATCGTTTTTATTGTCACGAGCGCGAACCGGGATTTTAATCTGGCGCGGCTGGAGCGGTATTATATTCTTGCGAAAGAGAGCGGTGCCAGGATCTGTTTTGTCCTCTCAAAAGTGGACCTAACGGATCAGCATGGGGAATTAGCGGATATCATAACCAGCCGCTTCCCAGGAAGCGTTGTCGAAAGGACAAGCATATACCAGCCGGATACGGAGAGCGCACTGTTTCATCACTGGTATGAAAATGAAACGGCTGTCTTTTTAGGCAGCTCTGGCGTCGGGAAGTCTTCATTGATCAATCTGATGTTGGAAAATGAAGTTATAAAGACCAGTTGTGTCCGGGAAAGTGACGACCGCGGTCGCCATACAACGACGGTAAGACACATGTATTTGTTGTCTGACCAAAGGGTTGTCATAGATACTCCGGGGCTGCGCAGTGTTGGCATATCAGCAAAAGCAGATACGATCGATGAATTATTTCCGGAAATCAAGGAACTTGAAATACAGTGCAAATATAAGAACTGCTCGCATCTGAGCGAACCGGGGTGCGCGATCCGTAACGCAATAGAGAGGGAAGAACTGGATTATAATCGCTATCTGCGCTATTTGAAATTAGTCGGAGACGAATCAAAACGGCAGACTTTATTAAAAGGAAAGGCATATGAGAAGGAAAGGATCATTAAGGAACTGAAATCAACAAGAAAAAGCGATCGCGGATGAGGGAATAATGGTGGATCTTGCTATAATTGATACAGGAATCAGTTTAAATTGTTTTGACAATGTTGCTTCGCTTGAAAGCAATATTTGTTTTTCTGATGTAAATAATGTGCATGAAGATACCATACCTGAAAATACAATGACTCACGGCACAATCTGCGCTTCAATTATTAGAACATATGCGCCTTCCGTTCCATTACATAACTTGAACGTGTTTATTAACGGAATATGTCATGTTGAAAGCATTGTAATGGCAATTCAATATTGTTTAGAAAGAAATATAAGAGTTATTAACATAAGTTTTGGGACAAATTATATTAAGGATGACACTGATTTGAAGAATGTTATTAATTTAGCGACAGACAAAGGTGTGATTATAATTGCTTCAGCGAGAAAAAACGGAATCGTTACATACCCTGCACATTATAGTAATGTTATTAGCGTAGGTGTAAAAACGGAACTTCATTTAAGAAAGAACAAAATTAAAATCAATGACAACACCTCCTCCTTAATAAATGTTTTTGCTTGTGGTATACAACATCTGTATAAAGGAGGGCGTCTAATACATGTTACTGCCGACGAACCCAGCTATGCCACAGCTGTAGTGTCGGCGTTGGTGTATAATGCGTTATGTGATTTAAACGGTGAAACGAACAGTCGAAAAGTTATAGAAGTGCTATCAAAGGAAGATAAAGATAATGAAAAGCAACGATAATCTCATCAAATACCTAAACGAAAATTTCCCTCCATGTGATATCCCTGATTTATTAAAGAAAAATTCGCTCTACTTTAAGTTTGCAGACCAATTCGCAGACAAAAGGACAGAAGAAAAGGGCATGATGTTGAACCGGGTTTTAAACTCGGTTAATATGGCTGTAGCGTGCAACATTTTTTCTGATCTTAAAGAAATGAATATTGAGTATATCTCCTTTAAAGGCTTTGTGCTTTCGCAGCTTTTATATGCTAATCTTAATGAGAGGGCATGGGGAGATATTGATTTCTGGGTAGAACCACAACATTTTGACAATGTTTATCAGTATCTGCTGGAGAAAGGATTCAGCATGCTGGAGGAGAACGGAATGTCAAATCCGCATCATGTAGTTTTGGCAAGCGGAAAAACGGTGGTGGAACTGCACAGAAATATTCTGCACCCGATGCTTGGCATTCATGAAGAGTTTTTGTTGGGAAATCTGCAGCCATGTACAATCAATCAACACAACATTACAACATTTAATGAAACCGCCGGCATTTTGCATTTGATCTATCATTTATACATGGATGCATATCTGGCTTCTTATGATATGTATTCTGCGATCATGCAAAGGAAGATTCCGAAAGCAAACCGTTTTTTGTATCGTGCGTATGAAATTGCATTGTTTTCAGAAAAGTATTCTGATAAAATAAATTGGGAAGCGATAGAAGCCGATCTCAAACGCCAGAAACTCAGGGCAATATTTGGGAGGATGGTATTTGATATTGTTGAAATCTTTCCAGAAGCTTTTCCCGACAGTTTTCTTGATACCGTATCCCGACTTGATTATAAGGTAGAGAATGAAAACGATCGGATCTGCCAGTACACAATTGAAGCGGGGCAGGTTGGGGGAATATATTGCATTGACTGCATATTAGGCAGGTATATAGATGATTCCTGGCTGATCCATCAGCATGATAATATTCATATCAGAATTGGTGATTCCTTTATTGTGAACGAAAAAGAAGAGGAAGAGGCAGGTCACAGAATACTGAGCTGTGAAGTTCATACAGAACAGGTGAATGAGGGTATTCAACTATGCTTTGCTGTTTCGGACGATGATCTGTATTGCAGTGATGCTGGTAATTATGACACTATGTCCAGTGATGGCGTTCATCTGATCCTATGTGGAACAAGAGCGTATTCTTATAATAGCATATTCTTTTTTCCCAAAATCATAAACGGACAAATGTCAGTGGTCGCGGTGAATGTTCATAATGATATGAATACAGTAATTGAAAAAACGGATATACGCGCAGAGTTGATACAGACAGCGTGCGGATATTCTATATCAGCCGTGCTGACCGACAAGTTTATCGGGATGAATCATTTGGATCCGTATTTTTATATGGGATTGGTGATATCTGACTGCAATAGAGAGACGATGCGCAGACAGAGGTATATCGTCTTACCCAAAGATAATGCCCAATGGTTTAATCCATTATATTTTGCAAAGATAGAGATGTAATAGAGGAAAAATCAGCAAAACGGACGGCAGGGAAATCGCAGCCTGCTACGGCTTTTTGCCTTGCCATTTTGCACACGGCACAAAGATTCTTCCCGATCTGGCACTGGATCAGGCGGCGCTTTCGGAGATGGGGAGGGAGGAGCTGACGCAGCTTGTGTCAGCGAATCAGATCATTTTTGAAAAGTGCAGGGATGCGCTGCTTCATAATGGTGTCTCGCAGGAACAGCTGGACAGGGCGTTTGCGATGATCAGACTGTTTGGGAGTTGAGGCTCTAAAAAGAGGGGGATAAAGATGTCGTATATTCTAAACAAAATAAAAAATCACAAACTGATCGTATTTTTCATTGTCGTCGGAACGCTCCTGCGCAGTACGTTTGCGCTCGGGATGGCGGGCTATTCCAAATATGTATTTGACGGAATCGGGCAAAAGTCAATAGCGGTCGGCAGTACGCTGGTCATCGGTCTGCTGGTGACTTTGTGGGGGGCGGCTGGTTTGCTGATCAAGGGTATCGCGATCGACAGCCTGGTCAGCAGGGTGTCCTACGAGATGCGCTCCGACTTTGTGGGCTCCGTGATCGGCTGCTCCGTATCGAAATTGAAAGAACTGGGCGAAGGGCGCGTGCTGACAAACTATACGCAGGATATAGGGGCGGTTGCAGGGCTGGTTCGGTCGGGGCTGGATCTGATCACCATTCCTTTCGAGATGGTGATAGCGCTTGGCTACCTGTACTATCATAACTGGAAAATGGCTACCGTCATCGTGATCATATTTCCTGTGATCATGATCAGCGGACAGGTGATCGGGAAACAGATACAAAAGATCAGCAGCACATACCTGATGCATGACGATAAGGCGATGAAGCTGGTCACCAGGATCATGAAGGGGATCGAAGTGATCAAAGTGCACGATTACCAGAAGGACATTGCGGCAGAGTTTGATTCCCTGATCAAAAAGCAGCTGAGCCTGGATCTGAGCAGGGCAAAGTATAATGGAGCCTTTACGGGCATCACGGATTTCTTCATGGGACTTCCGTTCATCCTCGTGTATGTGACGACCGCGCTGTTTACGGTGGGGAGCAATATCACGGCGGGTACGCTGACCCTGTTTTTGCAGCTGCTCAATAAGATAACGGTGCCCTTTGTCGCATACAGCCGCATCGTCATGCAGTTCAAGCAGGCGAAAGTGTCGATGGACAGACTGGCGGAGATCACTTCCGGCGAGGCAGAGACGCGTGTCACTGTCAAAGGATTTGGCAGGGTTGTGCTGGAGAATGTTTCCTTCGGCTATCCCGGCGGAGACATGCTGCTGAATAATTGTTCCATATCGTTGGAAAAGGGAAAATATTATGGCGTGATCGGCGGAAACGGCAGCGGGAAGTCTACCATATGCCGGCTGATCATGCAGCTGTACCAGCCTGTGTCCGGAACAGTTGTGTATGAGCAGGATGCGCAAAACAGCAATAAGATCGTCTACATAGAGGATAAACCGATCATTTTATATGACGATATCACGCGCAACATTGTCGGCAGCTGCAGATATGATAAAGACAAATTGGACAGACTCCTCGAGGAAACGGAGTTAAAGACGCCGGCAGCCGACAATATCGAAGGAAAAACGGCAGAGGAACTGTCAACAGGTCTGCTGCAGAGAATGGTCATCGCCAGGGCTTTGTACCAGATCGGCGATAAGGATATCCTCATCATAGATGAAGGATTCAGCGCACTCGACATCGACATGAGACCAAAGATGTACAGGCTGGTAAAAAAATATCAGCAGAAATATGACCTGACAGTGCTGGATATCACGCACAATTTCGACGAGCGGGAAGAATTCGACGAAGTGATCATGGTCGAGGGCGGCAGGGTATCGCTGAAATAGGATAAAGGGTGCCGGCTTACATCGTATCGAGAAAGACCTCGTTCAGGGCACTCCAGTCCGCTGTGCGGTCGTCAGCCATCGCATCGATAGCTGTTTTGTAATAGGCAAGCTCTTTTTCAATGTAGGCATTCAGATGATCGATCCGGGGCGCTTTCTCGGACTCGGTCATCTGCTTTTTTTGCTCCACAAGCTGATATATGGTATCTCTCATATCGTCCTCGAGGACTTCGCGGGCGAGCAGCTCGAATAGAACCGGCGGCGGGCAGGCTTTTTTCTCGATCCATTTGCATGCCAGGATCGGGCGCAGCACATAGAAGTATTTCTTGTATTTCACGAGCGCGTCGGTGAGATGCTCGTGATAATTTTTTCGTGCGGTGCCGTAGTAGTGGTACATCGCGGACTTGCAGGAAAAATATTTTTCGGCTGCGGCGTAGATCCGTGTCCACGCGGGTGTCGTGTGATAGACGATCGGTGAGTTTGCCCACTCGAAAAGCGTGGCGTTGGATTTGTGGAAATGCTGCAGTGCCTTGGACAGATCCCAGCCGTTGATGTCGAGCGTCTCGTCAAGCGCCCAGTCGATGAAGTCCTGTCTGGGCTGCAGACCCAGATAATATCGCTGATCGCGCACATAGATAAAACGCACATCGTAGTCGCTGTCCGGCGATGCGAATCCCCACGCGCGGCTGCCGGACTCGACGGCGTGGAGTATCGTTACATGTTCCTTTTTCTCAATTTCATTTAGTTTAAGAGAGACAAGTTCCTCGATGGAACCCTCAAAATCGTTGTATATCATGGTGCGGTATCCTTTTCTTGATTTATTCTCGGAATTTGGGCGTTTGTATTTCGTCGCGAACCACTTTTTCATTGACAGACATGACATATTCCTGAACGCGCTTCATATCCGGTTCGTCGGGGAGTGCGGTGTGCGCTGCCGCGCGGTCGAGTTTTGTCTCATAGTCGCTCAGGAGTTCATAAAATTCGTCCCGGAAAGTGCCGTCCTCCTTCTGAAAATGACCGCTCCGGATCTGCAGCAAAAGCGGCTGTTCCTCCCGGCGGTAAGTGCGGATCTCGCCCTTTTCCAGAATGTCGACCGCCATCATGAAGAGCCGGATCAGGTGCATGGCGTGTTTGTTCAGATGGTTGTCGTCCTTCTTGCGGTTGCGCTTTCCGAGCTTGTCGTAGTCCTTGACGATGTTGTTCATCTCATTCCAGATATTCTTGTAGTCGCGCAGCGGGTAATGTGTCAGGCTGGTGTCCACAAAGATCTCTGTCTCGAAGTCGGGATTGACCGCCTTGTCCGTGTAGAGGCGGATCGATCCGTTCTCAAAGGGCTCGTAGCGTTTCCGGAAATCATACATGGCATTCTTCACGGAATTGAAGATGTGCTGTTCCTTCTCGCGCTGCGGGTAGGAATCTCTTGCCAGCGCGTTCTGCAGGCGCCGCAGCTGCGCGTCCGCGTAGCCGCCAAAGGAGTGGATCGCGCGCTTTGACAGAAAGAGGGGCGCGTTGTCGATCAGCTCCTGCCCGAGCGGGTGCAGATACAGGTAATGCTCCGGATTCAGCCCCAACAGTTCGATCGTGTTGGGGTTGCAGGAGAGGAGCAGCGTGATCATTTTCATAAAACTGTAGATTGTGGTGTCTGTCTGTGTGTCCACATACTGCTCAAAGCTTGTCAGCCCGATCAGGTCGGATTTTCTGTTCAGCGTGACACCGCGCACATCGATGTCGCTGCTTTCATTGTTGGTGCCGTAGGAGTAGCTCCCGGCAAGCCCTAACAGGATCACGTACCTGCCCAGATGTTCGTCGGACTGTATGAAGCGGTATGATTCGTTTTTTAAGATATCAGAGTAGTTCATGGTGTACCTCGCGGCGGCTGGATTTCTGGATCAGATAAGGAAAGTATATCATGTTTTGTTTCATTCGTCTATCGGTGCAGATCATGAATCAGCCTCTTTTTTCAGCGGCAATGATCGTTGCGCCGTCGGGATCATCCAGGACTTCTCCGAGCACAAATCCTGCATTTTGCAGCAATTCACATTCATGCGCCAGGGTCAGTGGAATATCAAAATGAACGAAACGGTCATCCGGTATTGCAAACTGCTCTCTCCGCTTTAAGTATGTACTGCGCAATAGTTCTTCCTCCTCGTCACAACAGGCAATGTAGTCTGCCAGAAGGAAAACACCGCCACGTTTCAGACCCTGACAGACTCTCTTAGACTACTAAAAGTAAAATGTATTTGACATATGGTAAAATATATGATAATCTGTGCTTGGAGGTGGGCAGATGGCAAGAAATATAGCGATCAAGGTGGCGCGGGCGGAGAAGGACATGACGCAGAAGGCGCTTGCGGAAGCGGTCGGCATATCCAGGCAGACGATGAATGCCATTGAACAGGGGGAATACAATCCGACGATCCGGCTGTGCCGTGCGATATGCCGCGTGCTCGGAAAGAGCCTGGATGATCTGTTCTGGGAGGAAGAGCAGGAATCAAGTGAGACGGGGAATGGAGGAAGCACATGAAAATATGGAAGAACAGACTGGATGAGATGCAGGAACAGAAAATGCTGCAGATCGAGCACAATGCGTGCTGGCTGGCGTTTTGGGGGCTGCTCGCGGTGATGTTCGGGCAGATATTGTACTATGGAATAGAGAGGGCACAGGTATTTCTGGGAGAATGGATCGTCTTTATGTGTCTAGCAGTATATTTGGTGACGGCAAGTATCAGGAACGGGATCTGGGACAGGACATTGCGCCCTTCTCTAAAGACTAATTTTTACGTGAGCCTGATCGGGGCGGTTGTGGGCAGCCTGATCCGCGTCTTTGCCGCTTACCGCATGTATGGCGATATCGGGCGGGCTTTGAAGGTGGGCGGCATTGTATTTGGGTGTATACTGGTCAGCTGTTTTCTGTGCATGTCACTGGGGCTCTGGATCTACCGGAAGAGGGTGGCACGTCTCGAGGCAGAGGGGGACGAGGAACAGCCGGATGAACACAGGAAAAACGTCAAATTCTGTAGGAGGTAGCACAAAGTGATTACAGCAGATCATTTAATAAAGACATTTACCAGGAACGAGAAGCGAAATAAAAAGAGGGAGATCAACGCGGTGGACAACATATCGCTGCAGGTGGATGCGGGTGAGATCGTCGGGATCCTCGGACCAAACGGTGCTGGAAAGACCACGCTGCTGCGCATGATGTCCAAGCTGATGAAACCAACCAGCGGCACGGTCAGCATCCGGATCGGGCAGACGGAGATATCGGATGCTGTGGAGGTGAAAAGGCATATCGGCTATCTCTCCAACAACACCAAACTCTACGGGAGGCTCTCCGCCAGGGAGCTGCTGCAGATGCTGGGCGTGCTCTACGGGCTGTCGGAGGGTGACACCGCCAAAAGGATCGTGAAGATCAGCGAGATCCTCTCCATGGATTCCTTTCTGGATAACCGGATCGAAAAGCTCTCAACGGGACAGACGCAGCGCGCCTCGATCGCGAGATGCCTGGTGCATGATCCCAAGGTCTACATCTTTGACGAGCCGACGCTGGGGCTTGATATCATCAGCAGCGCATCCATCATCGATTTTATGAAAAGGGAGCGGGAGCGGGGAAAGACCGTCCTGTACTCCACGCACTACATGGAGGAGGCGGAGTATCTGTGTGACAGGATCGTGATGATCCACCAGGGAAGGATCATACGGGAGGGAACGCCCGGCGATCTGAAGGCACAGATGGGAAAAGAAAGCCTGCGGGATGTCTTCGCAGAGCTGATCAATATGGAGGGAATGCCGGATGGACACTAAGATCATAAAAACCTTGTTCAAGAAAGAGATGCTGGATGTTTTCCGGGACAAGAAGACAGTCATTATGATGCTGATCGTGCCTGTGCTGCTATATCCCATTGTTTTTATCGGCGCCATGCAGGTGATGGCTTTTGTCAACTCCAGCATGAAGGAACAGGAGTACCGGATCGCTGTGGAGATGGACGACGAGGGCGCCTTTTATGACCGGCTGGTGCGGGCGGGAGAACAGGATCCGGGGGAAGACGAGACGGCATATCGGATCACGGTCGTCGACGCCGCTGCGATCGGGGGCGGAGAGCGTGCATGGGAGACCGCACTGGAGAAGGAGGAGATCGATGCGTATGTCTCCGCATGCGATTCCGGCGGAAGGACGCAGTACGATGTGTACTATCTCTCCTCAGTGACGAATTCTTCCTATGCGGCAGATCTTGTGACGGATGTACTCGATGATTTCCGGGAGGATCTGACAAGACAGCGGATCGCAGAGGAAGGGCTCAGCGCGGACGAGATCCTGGAACCGATATCATATGAAAGAAAAAATACTGCCAGCAGCGAGCAGTCTCTGGGGAGCATCATCGGTTCGGTCCTGCCGCTTATGCTGGTCGTCAGCCTGCTGATGGGGACCATGTACCCCGCGATCGATACGACTGCAGGAGAGCGGGAGCGGGGGACGCTCGAGACGGTTCTGACGCTTCCGGTCAGGAACCGGGATCTGATCACGGCGAAGTTTCTGACTGTGGCGGTGATCGGCATGGTCTCCGCGCTCCTGAACATGCTGTCGATGGGAGGCATCGCCGTTTACATGTACCAGATCATGGATCTGCAGACGGAGATGGCAGACATCGATATCGCGAAATTCATACCGGCGATCCTGGTGTGCATACTGGCGGTGTTTGCGTTCTCCCTGTTTGTCAGCGCGGTGACGATGTGCACGACGGCTTTTGCCAAAAGCTACAAGGAAGCGAACAACTATATAACGCCGCTCATGCTGGTGATGATGTTCACAGGCTATGTCGGGTTTATCCCGAATCTGGAACTCACGCAGGGGATCGCGATGCTGCCTGTGGCGAATATCTGCCTGCTGATCAGGAATATGATGGTCTTTAAGATCGATTACGCGATGACTGCAGTCGTTCTGCTCAGCAATGTGGCGTATGCGGTTCTGGCGATCCTGTTTCTGAGCAGGATCTACGACAGCGAGTCGATCCTGTTCTCAGATCAAAAAGGCGGCCTGCAGCTCTTTGAAAAGCGGGAGAACATGACCGGGGGCGGGGTTCCCACAGTGTCTGACGCCATGTTTGTGATGGCGGTCTCGCTGCTGCTGTTGATGTACGCGGGGAGTTTCCTGCAGATAAAGTACGGTCTGGCGGGGCTGTTTGCGACACAGATGATCCTGCTGGCAGTGCCGCTGTTTGTTGTGCTCTACACCAGGAGGGATATTCGGGAGACGTACGGTTTTTCAGGTGCTGGTGCGCAGGGATTTCTGGGCAGCGCGTTGCTGGGAGCGGGCATGTTCCTGGTCAATCTGGTGATCGCGGCGGGCATGATCCGCCTGTTTCCGGACAGCGCCGAAAATATGGAGACGGCTTTTGCGGGGATCATGGGCGACAACGTGGCGGCAGCGCTCTTTGTGATCGCACTCGCGCCGGCAGTCTGTGAGGAACTGCTGTTCCGCGGGGTGGTGTTCCACGCTGTGAAAGCGGGACACCGCGTTACCGCGGCATGTGCCGTCACGGCGGTGCTCTTTGGCTGTTTCCACATGAGTCTGGTGAAGTTTCTCCCGACGGGGCTGATGGGGCTGGTTCTGTGCATCGTGGTCTGGCAGACCGGCAGCATCTATCCGGCGATGCTGATGCACTTTATGAACAACGCGCTCAGCGTGGTGATCAGCTTCTGCCCGGAGCAGATCGGGAAGGTGTTTCCGGTATTTTATAAAAGCACGTTTTCGCTGGCGGACGGTCTGCTCCTCCTCGGAGGCGGGACAGTGCTGGCGGGGATCGGCGCGGTCATGCTGTGGAAGGGCGCAGCGGAAAAGGGAAGGAAAAAATGACACCGGGCGGATCCTGTGGTAGAATAGATACAGCTGACACAGAAAAATATAGAGAAACGAACGTGGAGGGACTGTGATGGATGAGCGTATGGAAAAGCAACTGGCGTTTGCCCTGGAAATCGACAAGGTGAAGAATGTATTCCGGCAAACACATCTGTCGAATAACGGCAGAAATGAAAATGATGCCGAGCATTCCTGGCATATGGCGGTCCTGGCGTATCTGCTGCGGGAATATGCCAATGAGGAGGTGGACATCGCGAAAGTAATGCTGATGTGCCTGATCCACGACATTGTTGAGATCGACGCGGGCGATACGTACGCATATGACGCGGAAGGGCTGCAGACACAAAAAGCCAGGGAGGATGCCGCGAAGGAGCGCATCTTCTCGATCCTTCCGCAGGAGCAGAAGACGGAGCTTGTGGCATTGTTTGACGAGTTTGAGGCATATGAGACTGCAGAATCAAAATTTGCACACGCGATGGACAATATCCAGCCGCTGCTGCTGAACAACAGCAACGATGGCGGGGACTGGCGAGCGCACAATGTGACTGCCAGCCAGGTATATCACAGACAGGGAAAAACGAAGCTGGGATCGGAGAAACTGTATGAGGTGACGGATCAGATCCTTCAGGACAACATAAAAAAGGGGAATTTGAAGTAGCAGCTTCATACTGGATATGCATGAAGGCTGCTGCGCCCTGGCGAGAGCCTGCCTATATGCAAAAAGGATGCGGTCGCTACCGAAGCAGACGCAACCGGTATCACGGCAGGGTATTGTTTGTCCTGCAGATAGCACAGAAATTCCAATTAGCCTCTCAAATTTTCCAGCAGTTTCTCCGGTGCAGGAGAGGGACGCGGGAACTGTTACGGAGCAATGCAGGAATCGCAGGTTTTTCATTGACACCTGTACGGTATTGTGATATATTTTAAATGATTCTATATAGAATTATTTGGGCGTTTTATACGGGAATTGTTACAAATAAAAGTGTGTTGAGGCAGTGGATATCCATGTAAATTAGGAAAAGTATGCCACGTAGTCTGGTATTCCGAGCGGTTATACTTTGGAACGGAGGTTTGAGTATTCGAATGAAGACAAGAGAACAGATCCTTGAATTTATCAGCAAACAAAAAGTTGCTTTTGTAGCGTCTGTCGACGAGGAAGGGTTTCCAAATATGAAAGCGATGTTTGTGCCGCGCAAGATCGAGGGAAATTCATTTTATTTCTCGACAAACACCTCGTCCATGCGCACACAGCAGTTTCTGAAAAATCCGAAAGCGAGCCTATATTTTTATCATAAAGGGCGCTTCAAGTATGAGGGGATCATGCTGGTCGGGACAATGGAAGTCCTGCAGGACGAGGCGGTCAAGCGCGAAATCTGGTGTGCCGGCGATACGATGTACTACAGACAGGGCGTCACCGATCCCGATTACTGTGTGCTGAGATTCACAGCAGTCAGGGGCAGACATTACTGTGATCTAAAGTCAGAGAGTTTTGAGATGGTTTAAATATTGACTGTGGCGGCATAAAATTTGTGATCAAGTAGAGAAGATTCATCTTCCCTACTCGATTGTTTACTGTTCCGTGATGCCGGCTTCCGCGAGCAGCTTTTTGTGTTTTGCAATCTCCGCGGCATTATCCGCCAGCTTCGCCGATGCCACGTTGACGACGGAATCCGCATTCCGCCTGTCCTCGTCACTGCCAAGACCCGCGCAGTTGTCGAGAGGCTCCCGTGCGTCGATGCGGTAGATCCCCGCTTTCTTTTTGGTCACGGAGTTCTTTTCGCCAGGCTGTGCCAGCAGTTTTACAGGCTTCTCTTCCCTGACGATCGAAACCGTTGTGTCCGCATCAAAGATATCGGCAGCGCCTGTCTCCGCCTTGTACAGGCATGCGTATGACAGCGCCTTGTAAAGAGTTCCGGCATTCACGTCATCGCCCGGCGATTTGTACTCAAGGATATTATTTCCGAGAAAGAAATCGGCAATGTCATTTTTGATGATGACGTCGCGTCTCTTCTTGATGATGAGTTCCTTATGGTTTCAGTATATCAAACCGGTCAGCTATGCGCAACAGGATCCGTCGCTACATCGTCTTCTGACACCATGCGAACAATTTCCCAAATGCCTGATCAAAATCATATGTCCCGTTTGAACAGATCTGCATGGACAATTCCATGATTTCCCGGTCTGTCTCATCAAGCAGACACAACAATTCCTGCTTGGTAAGGCAGAAAGTGCACGAATCCAAATCCTGTACAGAGAGATTTTCGATGATCACCATGATATCGATATCGCTGTTTTCTGTCGCCTCCCCGCGCAGATAGCTGCCCTGCAGTCCCACGTACAGGAGTCTGCCGCCAAATACATTTTTCATCGAAAGGATCAATTGCTGTATATATTCATCTACTCGAAACATTCCGGATCACCTGCCTCCTCATTTCCAAGATATACTTTATAAGGTTTCCCTTCGTACAGATTCATGATCTGCCTGCGCAGTTTTGACGGATAGAGTTTGGATTGGTTGAGGGTTTGGATATCGAGCCAGTCAAATCCTGCCTGATTTTGATCCCTGTGGGACACCGCGTCAGGGGATTCGCCCTGATAGCCGCACAGAAATACGAGATCGACTCTGTGAAAGGATTCTCCGTGAACGCCTTCGATCACAAAGACCAATTCGTCGGCGGTCACTTGGATGCCCGTCTCCTCCGCAACCTCCCGGCAGACGGCTTCCGGCAGCAGTTCCTCTGATTCCTGTCCGCCGCCAGGCAGGATATACCATTCCTCGTTGTTATCTTTGATCTTGACAGCCAGTATTCTGCCATCTTTGATGACCAGTGCCTTTGCAGAATTTCTGATGGATCTTTTCATAGTATCCTCCTTTGTGAGTTTCTTGATCAGTAACTGTTTACTCGTTCGTCAACGAAATAAAAGCGCACGCTATCAAGGAATTAATGCATTTTGTATGATTTTTACCTGTTCCCAGGATGGGGTGAACAGGAACCTTGATATAGAAATTCTAGTATTTTTTAGGAAAAATGTATAGACTTGAAATAAAAAATTTGGTATCATGTACAATGAACTGTGCCCTGGATCGTGTTTGTGATCTCTAAAAGATATCCTCGGCGATGATCCGTTTGGCAGGATCATGATAGCGCAGGTAAAGACAGGCGAAATAAAGTTCCGGCATGCGATCTTATGAATGTGTCTGAATGAACGATTGAGTTCGAGTGATGAAGTGGGCTTTAAGAAGCTAGTGTTTATGCGGGTTGCAAGCAAATTTGTTTAGGAACTGGCAACGATTTGGCAACATTTTTATCATCACGCACTAAATAATTACATCAATGGCATATGAAAAACCTTGCTGATTTTCAGATATGTAACTGAATATCGGCAAGGTCTTTTTGCGTTGACAATGAGCCGGATGGACTTGTGCTTGCACAAAAGTCCATTTGGCGAATGTCCATCATCGAGCCGTTAGGCAAGATATGCTTATTTCTGTTTTTTCTTTTTAGCCGTTTTCTTTTCTTCTTTCTCGATTTTCTGAAATTCCTCCATGAGCATATTACTGACCGCCTGTGAGGGGACTTTCGCCCAATGCTTTGAAATGTCCAGTTCCGGGTATTTATACCGCCACTGGTCGTATTCCTCTCTGCTTATCTCGCCCCGTTCCAGTTTGGCGGCTTGCTCCTGCCATGCGTGGAACATATCAAACATGGACGTATAAGTGGAATAGTCGGATTTGTCAAGGCGCAGGCAGATTTCCCCGTCAATCTCCCCGATTTTCAGCCCGTACATATCTTCCAATGCAAAGAGCGTGTGCATAAGCCCGGTATAGGTATCAATATCCGGCACGGTGAGGGCATGGGTGCTTACATCAAAGATACCCGCCATTTCTTTTACAAGGTCGTGCTTTGGTGTCCTCGCTTCGGTTTCATACTGTGCCATACGGACATCAGAGGTCTTTCCGAGAAAGCCGAGGATTTCGCCTAACTGTTTCTGTGTCATGCCCTTTCGGTTGCGGAAAAAGCGGATACGTTTGCCGATTGCCATAATAAAACCTCCGTTGTAGTGAAAGTGGTACAGCCTTGCATGACTGTACTTAAACAAATCTGTTGAAGTCAGTATAACATGATGCAATAGGAATAGCAAGAATAACTTAAATAAAAAAAGTTAAGATTTTCTTGAAAACCACTTGACTTAACGGAATTTATTTAGTATTCTATATGCAACACTTAAACAAAAACAGTTAAACGTTGAAAGGAGGGAATATCTGAATGACAGAAAAATCTTTTATGACAGTGGAGGAAGTGGCAGCGGAACTGCGTGTGTCAAAGTCAAAAGCCTATCAGATTGTAAGGGAACTGAACGCAGAAATGCAGAAACAGGGCTATCTGACGGTGGCAGGACGTGTGAACGCTACATTTTTTCATAAAAAAGTATGTTACAGCGAATAGAAAGGAGATGGTTTAGATGGCTGTATACAAGGACAACGCTACGGGGACGTGGCGGGTAATCTACCGCTTTACCAACTGGAAAGGGGAGAGGAAACAGACACAAAAGAGGGGATTTGCAACCAAAAGGGAAGCGCA
>ERZ808051.1073-NODE-1073-length-21076-cov-25.526549_pt1 | contig 21076 bp, 24 predicted proteins | sample MGYA00380199_ERZ808051 | MGnify/ENA primary metagenome ERZ808051 (study PRJEB31490, sample SAMN06133391) | mouse gut metagenome | isolation source: J11 | host: mice | place: China: Chengdu | collected 2015-05 ...
TTTTCATCACCACATATATTTTACCATATATATGACAAAAAGCCCAGCATAAGCCGGACCTTTTTCGACAGGCTGTAGATAAATAAGAATTTATCTTTTTACATATATACATTCAATCAGTCCATTTTCTTTTTTTCCTTTTTTCAAACTCAATTTTATTTGGGGATTATCTTCGTTGAATAGTCTGATTCCTCTTCCTAAAAGTATTGGAATAGTTGTAATACGGTACTCATCTATTATATTTTTGTTAATACATTGATTCGCAATATTTGCTCCGCCGCAAATCCATATATTTTTTCCTTTTTGCTTTTTAAGCTTTTCCGTAAAGGTTATTATATCTTCATTAATGAATTTTATATCATCTGTATCCTTGTTTTTTTCATTTGTAAATACATAACTTGTTAAGCCTTTATATACCCATTCATCTGGTGATAATTCAGTTGCTATTTGTTTATAAGTATTATTGCCTAATATAATTGTATCAATATTTTTAATGAAATGATTATATCCATAATCACCATAATGTTCTCGATTTTCTCCCGCAATCCAATCCACACTTTTATTGTTATCTGCAATAAATCCATCCAAGCTTTGCGAAATATATAAAATTATCTTTCTTTCTGTCATTTTAGTACCTCCGAAAACGACCATTTGTCTTATCATCCTATAATAGAAAATAACAATACAGTATTCTTAAAAAATAGATATACAATACTTAAAAAACAACTTTTATTTTAACAGCTATACATTTAATATATACCTATGCATAACAGATTTAACCTGAAAGGAGAAGCTTTGAAAAGAATTGATTTAATTTACAAGCAACTGCCGGATACACTGCTTCCTTGGTATAAGCAGAATGCACGAGAACTTCCTTGGCGACAGGACACTGAGCCCTATCATGTCTGGATTTCGGAAATTATGCTGCAGCAGACGCGTGTAGAGGCAGTATGGGCATACTATCTTCGCTTTTTAGAACAGCTTCCCGGTATCCGCGATTTGGCAGAAGTATCGGAAAGTCAATTGTTCAAGCTATGGGAGGGACTTGGCTATTATAACCGTGCACGCAATCTGCAAAAAGCAGCACGTATGATTGAAACGCAATATGGCGGACATTTCCCAAATCAATATGAGAACATCCGTGCTTTGCCCGGTATTGGACCGTACACTGCCGGTGCCATTGCTTCGATCTGTTTTAATCAACCTTATGCTGCTGTAGACGGCAATGTACTGCGTATTATCACACGCATGACGGAAAACGATGCACCAATCGATCGTATGCAAACAAAAACCGAAATAGCGGCACAGCTTGAAAAGGTATATCCGAAAAATAATTGCGGACAGTTTACACAAGCATTAATGGAACTGGGCGCAACTATTTGTACACCCAAGTCACCTAAATGCACCGAGTGTCCGGCAAATGGTTTCTGCCGTGCATATGCCAATGGCACGATGCTGCTATATCCGGTTAAACAGCCAAAAAAGGATAAGCGTTTAGAAAATCGCACGGTCTTTTTGCTGCAGTGCGGAGAGCAATATGCCATAACGAAGCGCACCGAAAGCGGCTTGCTGTCAGGATTATGGCAGTTGCCGAATGTTTTTGGAGAAATGGACGTTAATCATGCATTAAATACCGCTGACACTTTTGGCGTTCAGCCTGTGGAATTATATAAGCAGATGCATCGTGTTCACATCTTTACGCACATCAAATGGCAGATGACCTGTTATCATATTCTGTGTGCAAATAAAACCTCTGATTTTGTTTGGGCAACCGCACAAGAGCTTCAAACTGACTATGCACTGCCGACTGCATTCCGTATGTTTTTTGAATTCCTTAACGAAACCAATGAAACAGAAAACAGTTGATAAATAAAAGAAAGCAGGCAAGGAATAAAATGAACCGCCCCAAGTTGTAATGTCTGCACAACCTGGGGCGGTTCACTATGCCTTTTATAATGTGCTATTTATCATTTTCTATATTTCCTATATATCCAATTCCTGATAAAATCTTTCCTAATTTACCCATATAATCTTCATCACAATATGCATAGAGAGCTGTATTTCCAACTCTGATAGTAATGTAGTATACGTCGCTTGATTTTAACGAGTGCATATAATAATTTGCATATCCTTCCGAATTGCTGATATTACCACTGCTTCTATAATCAAGCATTTGATTACATGCATTATCATATACATTATCTGCACTGTTTTCATTATCAAATTCAAAAAAGTCAAAACGGATTTTTTCGTTCTCTATTGTGACGCTGCTTACAAGATGAGAATCATCTTCCGAATATAAAGATGTTGTATCTGACGGAACATATCCTAAACTCGTAAGTACAGTAGTTACTTGTTGACAAGTTGCCGGTGTTTTGGGTTGCCCATTAGAAAAAGCATATATCAGTATCACTCCTAAAAGAATTAGTCCACTTACAAATAAAATAGTTAAACCTATTTTTTTCTTTTTATTAAGCCACATAAATGTACCCTCTTTGAAATCAATATAAACATAGTATAATAAATGTCAATATATTAATCAAGTTAATGAAAAACCATTTTTCATTAACTGAAGTTATATTTATATTAGTAAACATTTATAATCCTAAATACAAAAAACCTAACATAGAAATTTCTATGTTAGGTTTTTTTGGCGGAGTGGGTGGGATTTGAACCCACGGGTGACTGAATCACACGACAGATTTCGAGTCTGTGCCGTTATGACCTCTTCGGTACCACTCCATATCTGTATATTCTATACTTTTTTACACCTTTTGTCAATATTGATTGAAAGTGTTATGACTTTATGATAAAATACCAATATTAATGTATTTCGGAGATTAAAATATATGATTGCAATTATAGATTATGGCGCAGGCAACCTTTCAAGTGTGAAAAAAGCGCTTGATTATCTTGGTGCTGAAAGTGAAATAACACAGGATAGAGATAAGATTTTGTCAGCTTCTCACGTTATACTGCCGGGTGTAGGCTCATTTGGTGATGCAATGAATTCAATGGCAGAGCGCGGTTTGGTTGATGTTGTTAAAGAGGCCGCTTTAAGCGGAAAGCCTTTTCTGGGCATCTGTCTTGGCTTGCAGCTTTTGTTTGAAAGCAGTGACGAATGCCCTGAGGTTGAGGGACTTGGTCTTTTAGAAGGCAGGATTGTTACAATTCCTCGTGATAATGGACTTAAGGTTCCGCATATAGGATGGAACTCTGTAAGCATTAAGCAGAAGGACAGCATTTTCAGCGGTGTTGATGATAACAGCTATTTCTATTTTGTCCATTCTTATTATTTGAAGGGAGCACAGGAGGATGTTGTTGCAGGAATTACCGAATACGGTGTGCCGATAGAATGTGCAGTGCAGAAGGGTAATTTGTGTGCAGTGCAGTTTCACCCTGAAAAGAGCAGCAGTGCAGGATTGAAGCTGCTGAAAAACTTTATTGCTATGGAGGGATAAGGATATGTATGCTAAAAGAATTATTCCCTGTCTTGATGTGAAAAACGGAAGAGTTGTTAAAGGTGTATCCTTTGTTGAGCTAAGGGATGCAGGTGACCCTGTTGAGTGTGCCGCTGCTTATGACAAACAGGGTGCTGATGAATTGGTTTTACTTGATATTACTGCTACGCATGAGGGCAGAAGCACGATGATTGATATTGTCAGGCGTGTAGCTGAAACCGTTTTTATTCCTTTCACTGTCGGCGGCGGTATCAAGAGCGTTGATGATTTTAAGGAATTGCTTCGAGCAGGTGCAGATAAAATTTCCGTTAATTCTGCGGCAGTGAGAAATCCTGAATTGATTAATGAGGCAGCCTATAAATTCGGTTCGCAGTGTGTTGTTTGTGCTATTGATGCCAAACGAAACAAAAATGGCTGGGAGGTTTATCTCAACGGCGGCAGAATACCCACAGGTATTGATGCTGTTGAATGGGCTGTTGAAGCAGAGCGAAGGGGAGCAGGTGAAATTCTTTTAACCTCAATGGACTGTGACGGACAGAAAACAGGATACGATATTGAGCTCACTCGCGCTGTCAGCGAAAGAGTTGGTATACCTGTTATAGCGTCAGGAGGTGCAGGAAAAGCAGAGCATTTTTATGATGCATTCACAGATGGTAAGGCAGATGCAGTTCTTGCCGCAAGTCTTTTCCATTTTAATGAATTGCCGATACCTGAGCTTAAAAAGTATCTTGATGAAAATAATATTTCAGTGAGAATATAATATTAAATCAAAATGTAAACCACCATTGCAGACTGTATGCTTGCAATGGTGGTTTTATATGTGTTGGGGTTAAAGCTTATTTGGATTTTTGTTTTTGTAAAAGTATGCTGCAAACAATTACTGCCACACAAAATACAAGGATTAGATACCATAGATTTTCAATTTTAAATCCATTATCCAAAATCAGTTTGTATCCCCAGGATGCAGGGAAAATTCGTCCTAAGATTTCAAGAAAATTCGGCAGAAAATCATTGGGGAACATAATTCCTGAAAGCATGATGGATGGTAAAAAAATAAGTTGTGCTATCATTGTCAGCTTCGCCTGATTTTTTATAGTCAGACCTAATACACTTCCAATACTCAGTGAAACAATAATGTATATAGTCAGAGCAAGAAAAAAGCTCGGAAAATGTGTCGGCAAAGCTGCATCGAACAGTATAGGAGCAAGTGTCAGTATGATGATACAGGTAATCATCAAATGAACAAATGCTGAAAGAAACATTGTGACAAGACCTAAGTATAAAGGCACACCATTTGCTTTATAAACCTTTTTAATATCACTTCCATAAGTTTCAACCAGTGATGGCGGTATTCCGATAAACGCCCCCATTGACACACCCATCACAATCATGGATTGTATCAATGTGTTTCTCATTTCCGGCATAACAGAGGTAAAAATACCACCCATCAGAAGAAAGAAAATCAGTGGTACGATATAGCAGGTAACCAACAAGGATTTACTTCTTATATCCAATTTCCATTGTAACGCCACGCCGTATAAAAAGCCACTCATTTTTCTCCCCTCCCTGCCATTTCAATAAAATGCTGTTCAAGTGTTCCTCTGTCAACTTTAATATCCAATAGTTCAATTTCTTTTTGTTTTAACTCGCTGAGTAAAGAAAGCAGCGTGTCTTCTATATTGTCTGTTTCAAAAGTGTCGGTTCCCTGCTGTGTTTTGATGTGGATAAAGTATTTTTTTGAGATTTTATCAGTCAGCTTAGAAGCTGTACCGCAAAATACAATTTTTCCATCGTTCAAAATTGCAATGCGGTCACATAAGGCTTCTACTTCTGCCATATCATGGCTTGCCAATACAATTGTTTTTCCTTGTGTTTTTAGCTTTCGGATTAAATCGTGCAGTGACAGCCTGCCTTCAACATCAAGTCCCGCAGTTGGCTCATCAAGAAAAATAATATCCGGATTGCTGATAAGAGCAAGGGCGAGATGCAATCGTCTTTTTTGTCCTGTTGATAGTTGAATATATTGTTTTTGTTCAATTTCTTTTATGCCGAGAGTATCAAGCATAGAGAAATCAATTCTTGATTTATTCCATTTTGCAAACAGTTTTATGGCTTCCATTGGTTTGATGTGGGATGGCAATGATGATGACTGTAATTGGATGCCCATTTTTCCTTTTACAGTGATTTTACCACTGTCATATTTTTTTAAGCCTTCAATACATTCGAGAGCAGTTGTTTTTCCTGCACCATTTATGCCAAGCAAGGCAAAAATTTCTCCTTGCTTAATCTGAAAATCAAGTCCTTTGAGTACAATATTATTGCCATAGTTTTTCTTTAAATCAGTGATTTGTATTGCGTCAATCATTTTCCCACCTCATCAAACGGATTTACACCAAGCCCTGAAAAATAGATTTGTAAAGCAGGTTCTAAATATTCATTTACAAGTTTTTGCTTTTCTTCCCATTCATTTGCTGCGTTATCTATGTTTCCGATTTCTCCCAGCTTAGGGAGCATAGTCATATATCCGCCTGTGAACTCCATAATCAAGTTCCAATATTCTTCTGTGATTTGCTGACATTTCTCGCTGTCCGGCGGAATATGATTTTTTTGAAGATTTATAATTTCATCACTCAGGCTGTTAAATCTATCTATAAAATCCAGTCCGCTGTCCTTATCAAATTTACTGCGTATATAGTCGAGCATATTATCATCAAATTTTTTTATCAGCCAGTAATATTCGTTATTCATCTGAAGATTGACTATAATATCTGCATATTTTTTGAAGTCAACTGTTTGCATTTGCAACACTTCTGTTTTAAGCTGTTCTATTGCTGTTAAAGAAGCAGTTAATTGTTCTATTTTTTTGCGTATTCCATTTGCTTGCTCAGTAAGCGCATTTGCAACATCGTCAGGTGTTTCTAAATCGGTTAGATTATGTTTTATATCATCTAAAGAAAACCCCAATGATTTTAAAGATATAATCTGATGAAGCATAATCAAATCTTTATCTGTATAAAGTCTGCGTCCGCCCTCGCTTTCTGCAGACGGGGAGAATAGTCCCTCTTTATCGTAGTACTGTAAAGTGCGGACAGTAACACCCATTTTCTTTGCTGCTTCGCCAACTGTCATATATCCCTGTGGTATTGCTCTGTATTTTGCCATAATCATTTCACCTTCTGTATATATTATAAATCATTACGTAACGTCATAAGCAATACTTTTTTCAAAAAAATACAGGAGGCAAAGAGTTTTCTTTGCCTCCTGTATAATGATTCAAAATATTATTCAATCGGAGTAAGATTTTTAAGGCTGATATCCATAATAGGAGCTGAGTGTGTCAGTGCACCGCAGGATACAAAATCAACACCTACCTCGGCAATTGATTTAAGCCTTTCTTTTGTAACATTGCCGGAGCACTCTGTTTCAGCACGTCCGTTGATGATTTTAACAGCCTTGCGCATTGTGTCATTATCCATATTATCAAGCATAATGATGTCGGCACCTGCATTTACAGCCTCTTCAACCTGTTCAAGAGTTTCTGTTTCAATTTCAATTTTACGTACAAATGGTGCATATGCCTTTGCCATTTGAATAGCCTTGGTGATTGAGCCTGCAGCACCGATATGGTTATCCTTAAGCAATACACCGTCAGAAAGATTATATCTGTGGTTTGTTGCACCGCCTACAGTTACTGCATATTTTTCAAAGGGTCGCATATTGGGCGTGGTTTTTCTTGTGTCAAGCAGTGTTGTATTTGTGCCCTCAAGCTCAGACATATACTCCTTAGTGATTGTTGCAATTCCGCTCATTCTCTGCAGATAGTTCAGTCCTGTTCTTTCACCGCTGAGGATTGCCTTGATGTCGCCGTAGATAATGCCAATCAAATCTCCGTTTTTTACACTGTCCCCATCCTTGAAGTATGCTTCAAAACGGCTTGTTTCGTCAAGCAATTCAAAGGTCCTTTTGAAAATATCAAGACCGCAGATTATACCATCCTGCTTGCAGATAAGCTCTGCCTTGCCTTGCTTGTCCTCGGGCATAACTGCATTTGTTGAAACGTCCTCAGATGTGATATCCTCTCTCAATGTGTTCCAGAGATACTGGTCAACATTAATTTTCATTGTTACACCATTTATCATAAAATTTCTCATCCTTTCTTTTTATCTCATTCATAATAAGCGCCTTAAATTCCTTTTCACGGATATCTCTTGGGGGATATGCCTTTAAATCAAGCTCAGGAATTTTAATTTCTTTTTCGTTGTTATCTTCGGCAATAAGCTCTGCCGCTCTTTTTGCGAAAACAAGACTCTCTAAAAGCGAATTTGACGCAAGTCTGTTTTTACCGTGAACACCATTGCAGGCAGTTTCACCCACTGCGTAAAGATGCTCCATAGTGGTTTTACCGTTGATGTCGGCTTTTACGCCGCCCATCATATAATGCTGTGCCGGTGTAACGGGAACCTTGTCCTTTGTTATATCATAACCCTCGTCCATACAAGCATCAAAAATATTGGGGAATCTTTCCTTAGCCTCTTCACTGCCCATATTCGGAAGGGTGATGTATACATGATCAGTGCCGAATTTTGCCATTTCATCCACGATAGCATTCGTCACAATATCCCTTGGCTGCAGCTCATCTGTAAAGCGCTCTCCGTTTTCATTGAGCAATATAGCACCCTCGCCGCGCACGCTTTCACTGATTAAAAAGCGTCTGCCCTTTTTCTTGCTGTAAAGGGTTGTGGGATGAATCTGTATATAGTTCATATCCTGCAGCTCAACACCGTGCTTTAACGCGAGTGCAAAGCTGTCACCTGTAATATGGGGGAAATTTGTTGAATTTACAAACAATCCGCCTATTCCGCCTGTAGCAAGAATTATATCACGTGCAAGTATTGCACCCATTTCACCGAACTCATCCTCACAAACAATACCCTGACATATATTGTTTTCTTCAATAAAATCAATCATTGTTGTTTGTGTGACCAGCGTGATATTGTTTCTTTTTTTAGCAATGCTTAAAAGGGTTGCTGTAATTTCTTTTCCTGTTTCGTCCTTATGATGCAGTATTCTGTTTCTTCGGTGCGCACCCTCACGTGTGTAGTCGAAATCACCCTCTTTATCCGTATCAAAATTAACACCGAGCTTAACGAGGGTGCCTATTACGTCTGTTGACGCTTCAATCATTATCTTAACGGATTCAGGGTTGTTTTCATAATGCCCTGCTTTCATAGTATCCTCATAATAACAGTTAAAGTCATTAATGTCCTTTAACACACATACACCGCCCTGAGCAAGGTAGGAATCGCATTCCTTGAGTTTTTCCTTGGTGATAAGCAGTATATCTTTATTGCTTGGCAGACATAGGGCAGCAAACAGTCCGGCAACACCGCTGCCGACGATTACAACATCTGTTTTTATATAGTCCTTAATATCCATAGCCTATATTATTCTCCCGAGTTTTTCTAATTTAGGTTATACTTATTCTAATATATAATTTTTTTTTACAGTTGTCAAGTGTTGCCTATGGATATGAGTTATGTTAAAATGATTCGGGGAAGTGATAAAATGAATGTTTTTGATTTTGACAATACAATTTATGATGGTGAAACACTTGTTGATTTCATCGTTTATTACATAAAAACAGACCCGAGAATATGGAAATACGTACCCAAGCTTTTGTGGATTTATTTTAAGGATACCTGTCATCTTTTTACCGTTGAGGAGGCAATCAAGGCTTATGCAGGTTTCCTTGAGGGGTATTATACTAAGATTGATACTATTGAAGAAGATGTGAAAAAATTCTGGGATGAAAACGAGCACAAAATAAAACCATGGTATAATGATGTCAGAAAGGATGACGATATCATTGTATCGGGTACAACAGATTTTATCCTTGATGAAATTATGGGCAGAATGGGAATTAAAAATTATGTCGGCTCATCAATTGATAAAAAGACAGGGAAATTTAAACGTCTTTGTTTTCTTGAAAATAAGGTGACAATTTTTAATGAGCTTTATCCGGATGCACATATTGATAACTTTTATACCGATTCGATGAATGATAAGCCAATGATGGATATTGCCGATCACGTTTTCTTTGTTACAGGCAATAAGATAGAACAATTGAAATAGGTGATTTTATGTTAAAGTTAACATTTATTGCAGATACACACCACTATTCAAAAACACTTGGTACTGACGGCAGGCAGTATGAGCTGCGCTCAGGCTCGGACCAGAAATGCTTAGCAGAAACAGGAGCAATTATTGATGCTGCTTTTGAGCAAATCGCAAACAGTGATACTGATTTTGTGCTTATTGCAGGGGATGTTACCAATGACGGCGAAATGGTATCGCATCGGGAATTCAGGGATAAGCTTTATAAGCTGAGCGAAAGGAAAAAGGTTTATCTTATTACCGCAACGCATGATTGGTGCAACGACCTTAACCCAAGACGTTATGCCGGCGACGGTGTATATAATGATGTACCTACAATGACTGCCAAGGAGCTGCCTGTATTTTATGAGGATTTTGGTCCGAAAGATGCAATCAGCAAGTTTATCACCCATATCGGAACCTGCTCATATGTAGTTCAGCTTAATGATAAGGTAAGGTTGCTTGCCCTTAATGATGATAAAAATGAGCATAATCATGCAGGCTTTACTGAGGATCATTTTTGCTGGATTGAGGAACAGCTTGCCAGAGCAAAGGATGACGGATGCTTAATGATTGGTATGGAGCATCATCTGCTTATACCGCATATCAGTCCCCTTATTACAGGAGGAAGCACCTGCGTTGCTGACAGGGAAGCTGTTGCTTCACGTCTTGCAGATGCAGGGCTTAAATATATGTTTGTCGGTCACTCTCATATCCAGAATACAGACAGTTTTAAATCGGCAAAAGGCAATGTTATAACAGAGGTTAATGTGGGGTCACTTGTGGGATATCCTGCGCCGATTGTTCATGTTACGGTTAATGATAATATGACCCTGAGCTATTCTGTTGCTTGCCTTGACAAATTCACCTATAACGGCAGGGCGTATGATGCGGGTGAATATTTAAAAAATCATGCTTTGGCTATTATACACAGATTGCTTGATGCCCCTGATATTGATGAATTCGGTGCAAGACTTACAGCGATGCAGTTAAACGGTGATAAGCTGAAAAGGATTTTTCCGCTTATAAGTCCTGTGGTTAATTTAATTAAAAATGCAACAGTTTCACAGCTTTATAAAAAGCTGAAATTTATGGGACTTGCAAAACATCTTGACAAAGACCTTGCTTATAAGTTTAAAAATTATAAAATTATGGATTTTTTTGATCAGATTTTTCTGTCTGCTTTTGACGGCGGTATTGTCACCTTTGACAGAACGAGTGACTATTATTTGTTTGTTATGTCAGTAATTTCAATTCCGAATAAAGTATTAAAAAACAGCAAAGATTATAAAAAGTTCATACTTGCCGTGGATTCAATACTTACAGGCGGAAATTACAATAACAGGAAGGATATAATATAATTAGTTAAATCTGTAAATGATATTGACTTTTTTATCATAATGTGTTACTCTTTTGTTACATTTTAAGTATACAAGATTTTGATTAAAAAAACCAAAAATTGGCATAAATACAAGATGTTGTACAACTAAATTCAGTATGCAACAATTTATGCAGTTTTTGAAAAGGTTACATTTTGGATAAAATGTATACGTTTTAATTTATTTTGTATGTTATATTTGATATAATAGCTGTGTTTTACGATTAATAATACATATTTGTTTGCCAATTGCAAACATTATTTAGAGTATATGAATTAATTCTTATATCATATATTATACGAACAGCGTATAAGAGAGGTGAATTTGTTTGGAAAATTTTGTGGTACAGGGCGGCAGTGAGCTTTTTGGCGAGGTTACTGTCAGCGGTGCAAAAAATGCCGCTGTTGCAATTATTCCTGCAGCACTGCTTGCTGATGATGTAGTGCGTATTGAAAATATTCCAAATATAAGTGACGTTAGTCTGATAATTCAAATTCTTGACCGTATGGGTGCAGGAATTAAAATGATAAATAAAAATACAATTGAAATTGATTCCCGTTCAGTAAACTGCCAGCCGGTTCCTTATGAGCTTGCTTCACGTTTTCGTGCTAGCTATTATCTGATTGGTGTAATGCTTGGCAGATTTAAAAATGCTGAGGTTGCTATGCCGGGCGGATGTGATTTTGGTACAAGACCGATTGATTTGCATACAAAGGGCTTTCGTATGCTTGGTGCTGAGGTTGAAACGATTAATGGTATGGTTTGTGCCAAAGCAGATAAGCTTATCGGTGCATCAATATATATGGATAATGTTTCAGTCGGTGCAACTATGAATGTTATGCTTGCGGCTGTTCTGGCACGTGGATTGACTGTAATTGAAAATGCTGCTAAGGAGCCGCATATTGTTGATCTTGCAAACTTCCTTAACTCCATGGGTGCTGATGTCCGCGGTGCAGGTACTGATGTTATTAAAATCCGTGGTGTTGAAAAGCTTCATGGCTGCACATATTCAATTATTCCTGATCAGATTGAGGCAGGCACTTATATGGTGGCTGCGGCTGCCTGCGGCGGTGATGTGCTGGTTAAAAATGTTATACCTAAGCACCTGGAATCAATCAGTGCAAAGCTTGAGGAAGCGGGTGCGGAAATCATTGAATATGATGATGCAGTAAGAGTTACACGCTTTAAGTCATTGCAGAAATGTAATGTGAAAACAATGCCTCATCCGGGCTTTCCGACTGATATGCAGCCGCAGATGGCAGTGCTTCTTTCAGTTGCAAAGGGTACAAGCATTTTGTCTGAAAGCGTATGGGACAATCGTTTTCAGTATGTAGGTCAGCTTTTAAGAATGGGCGCAGATATTCAGGTCGATGGTAAAATTGCCGTTATAGAAGGCGTTGACAGGCTGACAGGTGTTAATGTTAAAGCAACCGACCTTCGTGCAGGTGCTGCAATGATTATTGCCGGACTTGTTGCCGAAGGAGAAACTATTGTTGAGGATATTCAATATATTGACAGAGGCTATGAGGATGTTGTTGAAAAGTTCTCAAGTCTTGGTGCACATATCAGACGTGCTGTAATCAGTGAGGCTGAGCCGGTTGCTGATGTTGGATAATTAAATTAAAAGCGTATCTGGATGATACGCTTTTTTGTTGGAATTTGGAGAGTTTTATGTCAAAGGTATGTCAGCTTTTTTCGGGAAGCAGCGGTAATTCAATATTAATTTCGTCAAAGGGTCATAATTTTCTTGTAGACATTGGCGTATCCGCCAAAAGGTGTGAAACTGCACTGCTTCAGCGGGGGGTTGATCCTGAAAGCATTGATGGCATATTGATTACCCATGAGCATAATGACCATACGGCGGGCTTGCGTGTGTTTGCATCAAGGCATAATACCCCTGTGTTTGCTGCTGACTCTTGTATTGATGCTATGGATAATAAGAACATAATTAATGATAAGGTACATATAGAAAAAATTGATTGCCGAATGGAGCTTGGCGGTGTTGAAATAAAAGCCTTTAAGCAGAGTCATGACAGTCAGGACTGTGTTGGCTACAGACTTGAGCTGCCCAATGGCAGAAGTGCAGCGGTGTGTACGGATACAGGATATGTTACCGATAATGCAAAGGAAATATGCAGCGGTGTTGATTTGATTTTTGTTGAGTCAAATCACGAAACCTCTATGGTTGAAACGGGACCGTATCCCTATTACCTAAAACAGAGAATACTCGGCACAAGGGGACATCTGTCTAATTTTGCCTGCGGTGAATTTATCAAGGAACTGGCTCAGTCGGGAACAACACGTTTTGTTTTGTCACATTTGAGCAGGGAGAATAATATGCCGCATCTTGCAAGACAGAACGCCATTGCTGTTCTTGACGAAATAGGACTGCGTGAGGAAAGTGATTTCAGGCTCTATGTTGCATCACCTGAAAGCACAGAACAGGGAATTGCATTATGATAAATGTAACGGTTATTGCAGTAGGAAAATTAAAGGAAAGCTATCTTCGTGACGGCTGCGGCGAATATATTAAAAGACTGGGTGCTTTTGCTAAGGTTAATGTTGTGGAGGTTTCCGAAGAACGTGCCTCCGATAATCCGAGCCAAAGTGAAATAAATCATATTATTCAAAAAGAGGGAGAACGTATTCTTTCTAAAATTCCCAAAGGGGCTGCCGTTATACCGCTTTGTATTGAAGGCAAAGAATATTCAAGCACCGATTTTTCAAGGCTGATTGAAAATATATCAATGAACAGCTCTCATCTCTGTTTTGTTATCGGCGGGTCATTCGGTTTGAGCGAGTCTGTAAAATCAGCAGGGAGGTATAAACTGTCCTTTGGCAAAATGACTTTGCCCCATCAGCTTGCACGGATGGTGCTGTTTGAACAGGTATACAGAGCTTTTTCCATTTCAAACAATTCAAAATATCATAAGTAAAATATTTATAATGTTTATTTTAAGGACCGATTACCCGATCGGTCCGATTTTATTTTTCGTCGAATAATTTGTCTATGTCCTTGTCCACCAAATCTGCTTTTGCAGCGGTTTTATATATAGAGCTCAATTTTTTGAATTTTAAATGATACTGTTTTAATTCATCTTTATTTGAATAGCTTTTCATAATGTCCTTGTTATCAAATTTAATATAGCTGTCAACACCTGTTGCAATCAGGCTCTCGTATTCAAAATATGTCATATTTGCACACGTGCACACATAGATAATCGGAGCATCGTCTGTGACCGCTTCTTCTTTTTCCGAAGGGAATGTAAAATAGCTGCCATTTGGTGTATAAGATATTATTCTGATTTTCTGATTATCGGTAAAGGCTGTTTCGACAGTGCTTTTTTCTGCATTTTTTAAAGCATCCTCTTTTAGATAAGACGATATTTGTTCAATTTCATTTTGGCTCAATGTGTCAGGGACCAAGTATAATCTTGTTCCGCTTACTGCATTATGGATTATGTCGTTACTTATATTAATATTCATTTGCTTTAAATATGATGGCGAAACGGTGTAATACCAGAATGCTTTGTCGGGAACAGAATCATAAATTTCATTTTCTTTCCACGAGGTTAATATATCGTCATTATAATATGCGGTATTCACCAAGTATACACCGCTTTCATTTTCAATTGATTTATACCAATCATAGCTGTCTTTATAAAACGCATTAAAATCACCGTTAAATTTGAATTCTGACAATGAATAGCAGTCACTTATTTTTATATTGCCGCCTGGCTTGTCGACTTTGTCTTTTATTGCCATTGCCAGTGCTGCTGCAATTACAGCAATTGTAAGTATAATTAAAATCATTTTTTCTTTTCTGCCCATAGTAATTGCTCCTTTCTTTTTTACATTAAATCATATTGTTTTAAAAAAGCAGCAAAGGTAAAGTAAAAAAACAATAAAGCTATAATTATAAAAAATAAAAGGGGATGTCTCATGAAAAAGTGAGACATCCCCCTTCTAATTATAGGCCTTGTTCATTATTAGAATATAATTGTATAATAGTATTTTCTAAATATGTAAAACAAGCATATTTTTTATCATTTTCAGAAATATTATTTGTTTTAAAATATTCATTTAATTCACTTTCGGTTGGTGTTAAATTATAGTAAGCTGATATCGCACCAACTAATAAATATTTTTTTATTTCATATATAGCTTCTTCTACACATTGATTGAAAAATTCTTCTTCCGTTAATCCTAACATTCCATTGTAGTATTCTTCCAATGTCATTCCAAATGCTGAATATGATGTTTCATAATCTTTGACAATGTCAAAAGAATAATCTTTCACTTCATTATAATTTAAATCATAAACACATTCTTTAATCGCTTTTTCATAAAAACACTCTTTAAGTTGATTCGCGTTTTCCAATTTCACTTCGTTAACCTTCATATTATATAAATATTCATAATATTGTGAAATCGTTTGAAAATTATTTTCACTTAATACTTCTGAACCGGTTTTAATTGTTATATATTTTATATCAGAAATGATAAATTTTATATTAGAATCAACATAATTTGTTAGAAATTCATTGCTGCACTTATTACTTGAAATTGTAATAATATCTCCAATCTGCTTTTGAAATAATGCGTTCTCAATAAATCTGTCAAAACAATTAAATCCAATAAATATTTTGATGTTTTTATCTTCGTATATACACTGATTGTTATTGTCGTAAATATAACAATCTACAACAGCAATGTCATTATTATCAATTAATGGGTGCTCACTTTTATAATAATCAAAATCTGTTTCAATAACTTCATCAATATAATCTGATACCCTTGACAATGAATCATTAGTATTAAAGTCCGAATCCAGACAATTCCTTATACTATCGTAGTTAATTGATTGAATATAACTTTTTTCAATATTATTATCTAATAGTATTGCTTTTATATTGTTATCAATAGGTAGGGATGGTGCGGTGCAACCGGAAAATAAAACAATAAAAGTTAATATTAATAAAATAAAATTATAAGAAAACTTTTTCATACTTTAACCAATAAAAATTAATAGGAATATGCACCAAAAGTGCTTTTTATATTACTTGCTTTTACAAATAAACTTGTTGATGAATTTCCTGCTTCTACTGTACCAACCGCTTTGCCACTTGCAGCACCTGAATTGATAATATAAGTTACTCCACCACTGTCACCACTACTACTGATTGAACCAGTAGCAAACATATCTTTTATTAAATATTTTGTACCATCAACATTCACGTAACCTGATGTATTTGTACTTGTAACCTTTCCTGAAGTTAAATATGTTGTCACTCCAGATTTAAATACTGCAAGTCCAACCGTTACAGTTGTTTGAGTTCCATCTAAAACAGTACCTTGACGGGTCACACCTGGCTGTGAACTTGTATAATAAATTGCATTTGAATTTGTATAACCTGATGCCATTTTTATAAATGCCACATCAACATTAGAGTTATTTGTTAAAGAACGATTTAAAATAGTTCCGATTTTATTTGCACTTGTTGCAGTTGTTGAAAGATAAACATTTTTTCCTGTACTATTACCATGAGCACATGTCACGAACCCAGAATATGTTGTACCATTATACTTGTATTTTGCTCTATATCCTGTACTACAGCCACTAAGTGTGGTGGATGTTTTTGCTACAAATATACCTCGACCGGGTCTCCATTCTGTTGCAGTCATTTCAATTTCATCATTGACAATATCAAAAGAAATGATATCAGAATCGCTTATTTTCTCTTTGAATGTGTCAATTTGGTCATTCATGTTCGTATGATATTGAGATTCATCGGACTGCATCGCAATAGCTGCAGAATCTGTATTATTACATAATGATACCACAATTTGATTATTTATATCATCATATGATACTGTCTGAATAGAATTAATTAATGATTGAGTTTCCGCATTCATTTTACCTGAATTTACTTCAGTAATATATGCTTCCATAGAAGAATCTATTTTATCTTTCTCCGCCATAATCTCTTTATATGAATACTTGACAATTTCAGTGCAAGGATTATCATATGCAAACATATCAAATATAATCTTGTTGCATTCCTCTTGATTTCCGGTTAGCATGATATTTAAATAACCATCATCATCAATATATGAACCGCCGTATGACTGAGATAAAATATCATCATTGATTTCAACATAATCCAACAATTTTCCGTTAATTTCATTTGACTCCATAGCGATGTCATAGTATTTATCGTCATAGTCAAATGTTAAATTATCAGAATTATTATTGTACTCATTCATTACGTCCAAATAACAATTGTTCAATTTATCATTAGAAAATTCAGCGGCAAAAGCAAAACCATTGTTGGCAATAACCATTAATAAAGCGCAAACAGTAGCTAAAAATACACTAAAATTTTTCCTCATAAAAACTCTTCCTTATTTTAAAATATTTTCTGTGTTCTGTAGATATGATATTATTCTTTATTATACATCGGTTTCACCCCTATCATTACTGAATCAACATCTTATTCTACTCTCAGAATAGCAGGGATATTATATCTTGTCAACAATATTTTTTCTGCATAGGTATTGAAAAATCATTTATAGAGCTTTTCTACTCATGGTAAACATATAAAAGGGGACTGTCTCATTTTTTGTGAGACAGTCCCCTTTTAATATTTGTGATTCATTATTCAGCGTCAGCTTTTTTAGCAGCCTTTTTCTTTGCGGGAGCCTTCTTTTTAGGAGCAGCTTCCTTAGCAGGTGCTTCTTCAACTACTGTTTCTTCAGCCTTAGCTTCAACGATCTCGATTTCATTGTCACACTCAAAGAACTCGTTATCATCAAAATACTCAGGTTCTTTAGAACCGCCAGTCAGTTTTTTTACAGCTAAAACAACAGCTGCTGCAAGTGCAGCTAAAGCAACGATTGCACTGATTACTTTAATAATCTTTTTGAAATCCATAATTTTTATACCCCTTTCAAGTATCTGTATTTATTATAAATTGAATATCGGATAAAGTCAAGACAAAAAATAAACTCCTATTAAAAAATAGGAGCTACTTTTTCAGTCAAGATTAAGCGTTAGCTTTTTTTGTAAGATTGCTCTTCTTTCTTGCTGCACAATTCTTGTGGATAAGATTTTTAGCTGCAGCCTGATCAATCTTTTTAACAGCGTCCTTAACAAGAGCATCTTTGTTATCTGCGTTTGTTTCAATAGCGGCATTAGCCTTCTTGATAGCAGTCTTAAGTGCTGAGTTAGTAGCCTTGTTGTTAGCAGCCTTTACAGCATTAACCTTTACTCTTTTCTTTGCAGACTTAATGTTTGGCATAGTTTTCACTCCTTTGAAGGTAGAATAGGTATACAGGGTTTTACCCCTTTTATGTTTTCAATGCTAATGTATATTATCACACCTTGTTTAAAAATGCAAGTATTTTTTTATTTTTGGGCATACTTTTATTAAAAAACATTATATTTGGGTGATATTTGTGGCTAACAGAACCGATTTAGCAGTTGAATCATACGAATCTGTCAATAAAACAGCGATTGATGGGGTTATTGTAAAAGAAGATAAAAATATAACCACTGTAAAAGTGATTAATGAAAACGGTGCCCGGGTGCTTGGCAAACCAATCGGAACATACATTACCTATTCCTTGCCCTCGTTTTTGAGCGATACAGATTTATTTGACGGCAGGCTTGAAGATTTATCTTCGGTTTTAAATTCTCTTTTGCCAAAGGATATGTCCTCAGTGCTTGTTGCAGGTGTCGGTAATCTTGATATAACGGCTGATGCACTTGGACCCAAAGTAAATGATTATGTTATTGCAACACGTCATTTAATGCAGGGTGAAAATAAAAATGAAATATTTAAGGATTTTTTTAATGTATCAAATATTCCGACAGGAGTTCTTGGTGATACGGGTATTGAATCTGCCGAGCTTGTTGGTGGTGTTGTAAGCACAATTAAACCATCCTGTGTGATTGTTGTAGATGCTTTGGCTGCGACATCTAAAGACAGACTCGGTTCAACCGTGCAAATGTCAAATACAGGTATATCACCCGGTTCAGGTGTAGGGAATCATAGGTATGAAATATCAGAAAAAACCCTTGGTGTTCCTGTTATTTCAATGGGTATACCTACAGTGCTTTCGACTGCGCTGCTTGATGACTGCTCTGACGGTTCTATGTTTGTTACTCCGAGAGAGATTGACAGAATTATTGAGCAGGGCTCAAAACTTATCGGTATGTCGATTAATACATGTCTGCATAAAAATCTGTCGCCGCAGGATTTGTTCTCACTTGTAGGCTGACAATATAATGTATATATAATTATTTAATCAGGTGAATTCACTGCGGTTCTTTAATGACAAATTTTTTCATATATATATGTATAATACTATATATATGGTGAGTAAATGAAAAAGGATTTATTAATCTATCTTGCGAATGTTGTTGCTGCTGTTTGTGTTATTGCAATCATTATAAATACTGCCCCGGGTTATGCCTCACAGATCGGAACGATCAGTTCAGGTGTAGCGGCTGTGTTTTCACCACAGATTAATATGGAAAAAATTACTGAAAAAACGACTGCTAAAACAGAAAAAAGTGATAATACTAATAACACCGCAGCAATAAGTGCCAGCAGGTCAACTGATGGAATAAAAGGGAAGGACAGCGACCTTTATTCCGACATTACCAAAATACCTGATGATATAGCAAAGCTGATGAGTGATGCAGAAAAAAAGATTAAAGACGAAAAGGTAAAAGGCAAAACGAGTGAGGAGGATTACTTCGGCGGGGGAACCTTAATTTCTCACGACCGTGTGGAAATCCAGAGCAAAATACCATCATCGTTTTATGAGCCTAATATTGAAGAGCTCCTTAAACAGAAGGCAGACCTCAGTATTCAGGATATTTCAAAACCGACTATTCTTGTTTACCACAGTCACACCACAGAGAGCTATACACTTCTTGATGCGGGTTATTATACAGAGTCTCTCGACCTTCGCTCAAAGGATAATGCAAAGAATATGGTGAGGGTGGGAGACGAGCTTGTGAAGTATCTTGAGCTTCAGGGCTTCAAGGTTATCCATGATACAGATATTCATGATGAAAATTACAGCGGTGCTTATGAGTCATCACGAAAAAATATTGAAAAATATCTTGAGGAATATCCGTCAATAGAAATAACAATTGATGTGCACCGTGATGATATTACATATGATAATAATACTAAGGTTAAGCCTACCGCAACAATAAACGGAAAAAAGGCTGCAAGAATGATGATTATTGCCGGTGCGGAATACGGCAGTGTTGAAAACTATCCAAACTGGGAATATAACCTTAGATTTGATTTAGCTGTTCAGAATAAGGTGGAGGAAATGTATTCGGGACTTATGCGTCCTATGCTTTTTGCAGAGCGCAAGTATAATATGTTTGAAACCAAAAATTCATTTCTGCTTGAAGTCGGTACAGATGGAAATACGCTTGATGAGGCCTGCTATTCTGCAAGATTGTTTGCTACTGCACTCGGAGAGCTTCTAAAAGAAGAATACGTTGAAAAATAGGTGATTGTTTGAAAAAGAAGATTGCTGCAATTATTTGCTGTGCTGCTATTGTATTATGCGGCGGTTTAAGCGTTGCATATTATAATACTAAATCATTTGGCTTTGATGAAAATACAAAGATTGCATCAACAGACGATGATAAAATAACTATATTTGATTTTAATATTTATTATAATGATATAGATAATGCATTGAAAAAGGTGCAGAAATATATGCCTGACAATCATAGAACGGTATAGATATATACTGTATAATGTGGCAAATGCAGTGTTTAAGGGTATATATAGTTGATTAAGGTATATTAACTATATATACCCTACATATTGTATAATTTAGAAACACCTGGCAAGGTGTGAAAAAACTTGAAAAAAACTTAGAAAAAAGTGTTGACATCTTCGAATCATTGTGGTATTATTGCAAAGCACTCGAGAGAGAAACAACAAAACAAAGCTTCTCAAACGAATGCATAAGGACCTTGAAAATTAAACAACGACAAAGTAAGGAACCCGATAAGATTCTGTAAAAAGAGTTTTATCTGTACTC
>ERZ808051.1077-NODE-1077-length-21018-cov-3.835872_pt1 | contig 21018 bp, 23 predicted proteins | sample MGYA00380199_ERZ808051 | MGnify/ENA primary metagenome ERZ808051 (study PRJEB31490, sample SAMN06133391) | mouse gut metagenome | isolation source: J11 | host: mice | place: China: Chengdu | collected 2015-05 ...
TTTTCCTGGCTTTTTTGTCGGGGTCGGAGTCATATCCTCATCATTCGGATTCTCCTCGCCCTCTGGCTTCTCTCCCTTAGGGGTTGGCGTTGGGGTTTTTCCCGGCTTTTTTGTTGGGGTCGGGGTCACATCATCCCCGTCCCGATTACTGTCCTCATCATCTTTCCCGTCTTCGTCAGAAGAGCTTTCTTCCTTATCCGGCTTTTCCCCTTTAGGAGTTGGCGTTGGGGTCTTTTTCGGCTTTTTCGTCGGGGTCGGGGTCACATCATCCCCGTCCTGATTACCATCCTCACTGTCTTCTTCGCCATCGGATGATACCTGCCCGCTTCCATTTCCCTCCATCTCTGATTTATCGCCATCTTCCCCATTCTGTCCCTTTCCTTTAGGGGTGGGGGTCGGAGTCTTTTTTGGCTTTTTTGTCGGGGTCGGGCTTACTTTGTTGTCGTCTTCTCCCTCGTTCCCGTTCTCTCCCTCCCGGCTGGTACTATCTTCCACCGAACCGGACTTTGCAAAATTTTCAATTCCATTGTCCCAACCAGCAAAACTACTTTTCATATTATTCTGGGTCAGATCCATATTCTGCGCCGCATATGTACTCACCGTCATCCCCGACGGCATTCCTCCCACAAGCAGGGAAGTAATCAGCAAACCACAAAGCTTTCTTATGGTTCTGCCCCTCCCTGTTTCCCTCTCTTCCTCCATCATATCTTTTTTCTTCATATCAATACCTCTTTTCTGCATATCACAAACTAGCCGCCACGCCATATAAAGCAATAACAGCCCTGCAATTCCAATATTTTACAGAACCGTCTTACCAACCGGCAGGCACAAGGCATGTTATACCACATCCCCGCATAAAAGTCCAGTGCCTTTCCAGGCATAAAACCCCTGTGCCGGGATAAATACACAGCATGTACCACCTGTTAAGATTAGCACGGGATTGTGATAAAAATAAGGCATCTGCCAGCCTTTCTTCATTTTGTTGCAAAAAAACGGGAAGCGTGTTAGAATAGTATAAATAAAACATTTTCTACCATAAAACACCAATCAGGGAGGAAACCAATGTCAAAAAAATACCGTGTCAAATGTCATGAAACTGATTCCGCCTGCCGCGGATTGGTAAAATTTAACAATTCTGTTTTTGCTGTGGACGGCCTCCTGCCCGGTGAAACTGCCCATATTGAACTTGTTTACGGGAAAGACCGAAAAAGCACCACCGCAAAGCTTACCGACATTGAAATACCCTCCCCCGACCGTGTAAAACCTTTTTGCGAAGCTTTCCCTCGCTGCGGCGGATGCACCTTACAGCACGCCTCCTACGAGGCGCAGCTTGCCATGAAACAGGCTGCTGCAAAGAAACTGCTCGGTGAATTTGCCCCGGTCAAAAAAATAATCGGGATGAAAAATCCCTTCCATTACCGACACAAAGTCCATGCCTCCTTCTACCGCTCACGCCGCGGCATGGAACTTGGCATCTACGAAGAAAATACACACAAGGTTATCACGGTTCCGGACTGCGCCATCCAAAATAAAACTGCCAACGGGATTCTTCGCACCCTCAGAAAACTTGCCGACGAATTCCGCCTTTCCGCCTACAACGAGGACACGGGTGTGGGGCTTATGCGCCATGTCTTAATCCGCTGCGGGTATGTGACAGGGCAGGTTATGGTAGTCCTTGTACTCGCCGGCACAAACTTTCCCGGCCGCAGCCGCTTTATTAAAAAGCTTAGAACCGCCCACCCCGAAATTACAACAATTATCCAGAATATTAACCATCAGAAAACAAGCATGGTTCTCGGGGAATCCGAAACCGTCCTTTACGGGAACGGATATATTGAAGATGAGCTGTGCGGGCTTCGTTTCCGGATTTCCTCGAAATCATTTTACCAGGTTAATCCGGAGCAAACGGAAATCCTCTACCGTACAGCGATAGACTTTGCCATACTGACCGGAAAAGAAACCGTGCTCGACGCATATTGCGGGACGGGTACTATCGGGCTGATCGCAGCCGGGAAGGCAAAAAATGTGATTGGTGTGGAAAACAATGAAGCTGCCGTGCGTGACGCAGAAGTAAACGCCAAAGTAAACGGGGTGCAAAATGTACGCTTTTTAAAGGGGGATGCCGCGGAATATATGAAGAAAGCCGCAGATAATAAAGCCGACCGCCCTGACGTGGTAATTATGGATCCGCCAAGGTCTGGGGCATCGCAGGAATTCCTAGGCGCACTTGTGAAGGCAAACCCTTCCAGGGTGGTCTATGTGTCGTGCTGTATGGAAACACTTAGGAGGGATTTGAAGGTGCTTTGTGGGAAGGGGTATAAAGTGGAGAAGGTGCAGGGGGTGGATATGTTTGGGTGGAGTGGGCATGTGGAAAGTATCGTGTCGCTTTCCAAACTTAATCAAATATGCGAATAAAAATGTCGGTTTGAATGTCGGTTTAAATGTCGGTTTGAATGTCGGTTTGAATAAAACTGAAAAAAAAGTAGTTTCTTTGCTGATAGAAGATTCAGAATATACTTCTGACGAATTGGCTGCAAAGATAGGCGTAACAAAAAGAACCATAGAGCGAGCATTTATCTCTTTGCAGAATAAAAAGGTTATAGAAAGAATTGGTTCAAAGCGTGATGGAAGTTGGCTTGTTATCAAATAAGTGTGTGTTAAAAATCAACGGCAGTGATATTAATATTGATATGTAACTGATTTGGGTTAATGAATAAAGTAAGTTTCAACTTATTGTTCTTTTAAAAATGTTAAATCTTATAAGGTTAATGGCGATGCGATTTTAGTAATTTATGTGCCAAAAGCTAAACGCGACCAAAAGCCGGTTTTTATTAACAATGATTTATTTGGTGGTAGTTACCGTAGAAACTGGGAAGGTGATTATCACTGTTCTAAAGCAGAAATTAAATCCATGCTCCGTGATGCTACCGAAGAAACAGAAGATATGAAGATTGTCGAGCAATTTGATATTTCTGTAATTGATACAGAGTCATTAAAGGGTTTTAGAAATCATCATAAAAGCTACCGTCCAGAACATGTTTTTAATAACTTATCAGATGAAGAATATTTGGTAAAGATTGGTGCAATGATGAGGATAGTAAATTGCATCCTACAACAGCAGGACTACTTATGTTTGGAGAGGAATACAATATTGTTAGGGAGTTCCCTGAGTACTTCCTAGATTACCGAGAGATGCTTGACCCTACAATACGTTGGACAGACCGTCTTCAGTCAAGTTCTGGTGATTGGACTGGAAATATTTTCGATTTCTTTTTTGAAGTAAATAGCAAATTTGCAAAAGATAATATTAAGAAACCATTTAAATTGGATGGAATCACAAGAATTCATGATACACCAATTTATAAGGCAGTGCGGGAAGCGTTAGTTAATTGCGTGGTAAATACGGATTACTTCTTACCTTGCGGAATTGTAGTTAAGATGGAAGATGATAAGTTGGTTATTGAAAATCCTGGAAGTATTCGTACTGGTAAGAAACAGATGTTGCGTGGTGGTATTTCAGATCCTAGAAATAAGACATTGATGAAGATGTTTAATATGATTGGTATAGGTGAAAGAGCTGGAAGTGGTATCCCAGATATTTATCAAATATGGGAAAATGAAGGGTGGGCAGCACCTGTAGTTGAGGAAAGTTATAATCCAGATAGAACCCGTTTATCGCTTGAATTTGCAAAAAAACAAACGATAAAAACAAACGATAAAAAACAAACGATAAAAACAAACGATAAGAATCAAACGATAAAAACAAAAGTTTATAAAGAGAAAATACGAGAGTTCTTAACTCAAAACGAATTGGCAAGCGCGAGAGAAATTGCATTATTAATTGGGTTAAGTGCAGAAAGAACGAGAGTGATACTTTCGAAGATGGAAGATATCAAACCAGTTGGGAAAAACAGGAATCGAATGTATAGGCTGAAAGATAATTAAAGCTTCAGCATTGTTATGAATGTCGTATAGTACATAAATTTATATTTAAGGGATATATGCTAGGGTACAAGCTAGAACTCGAACTTTAATACTCCTTAAAAATGTGTTACGTCTTATGTAGCAGTCAGATTGTCGCTTGGATGTCGCCCAAAACTATCCAGAAAGTAAAGGTGGCAAAGGTGCAATGTTAAACAGTAACTGAATGAAATATTGAGAATGGTAGTAAAGTATGGGAATATGGTTTGAAGACAAATTATGTTTTCCAAAAACATGGTCGCGGTATCCTTCAAGGTAAAACCATGAAGGATTGAATAATATATCAGCAAAAATCAAGAACTCCATACTCACAAATAACTGTGAAATTCTTAAAGAAAAACGCTTAAAAAACGTTTTAATCATTCTTACCGAGCATGATGCTCCCGACATTAATATCAGGAATAAGCAGAGCAACTACCATGGAAAACTCTATATAAATGGCACTGCCACCTGCAATCCAGCCGCCCTTAAAAAATCTTTTTCCTCCCCCCAATCCCATCTTGACTTCCATATCTTTCCGGAGTATCATAATAGACACACCGTAAAACATAACTGGTTACATAACAAGGCTCACTTAACTTTCAACCAAACAAATACAAACTAAAAGAAAGTTTATAATCAGGTAACAGTCCACTGGAAATTTCATCCGCCATCTAAACGAGGTTCCGGATAAACTGGCAGATCTGCTAGGTGGACTGATTAGCTGCTACTATGAGCCGGAAAGGAAGGAAGACAATACTATGAAAATTGCTGTCACCTACGAAAACGGAAATATTTTCCAACATTTTGGGCATACCGAATACTTTAAAATATTCGACACCCAGAACGGACAGATCACATGCACGCAGATTTTTAACACTGCCGGAAGCAGCCACTGTGCCCTGGCAGGCTTTCTCTCCTCGCTAAATGTGGATGCGCTGATCTGCGGCGGTATTGGCGCGGGCGCACAGGCGGCACTCTCGGATGCCGGGATAAAAATTTACGGCGGTGCATCCGGCAATGCGGATAAAGCAGTGGAATCCCTGCTCGCCGGAAATCTTGCCACCAATCCGAATTTTTCATGTGACCATCACAAGCACGAACATCACGGTGAAAACCATTATTGTAAGGAAAAAGATGGAGGATGTAAATAATCATGTACGAATTCAATGAAAAAATGAAAACAGGAAATGCTATTATAGACAAGGAGCACCAAGAACTCATCCAGGCAGTAAATAAGCTGCTGGAAGCCTGCAATAATAGAAAGGGACGTTCTTCTATGGAGGAAACCATTAAATTCCTCAACAATTATGTGCAACAACATTTTTCACACGAAGAACAACTCCAAACACAATACGGTTATCCGGGAATTGTAGCACACAGGCTATTCCATGAAAACTACAAGAAGACACTGTTTGAAATTACATCGAGAATCGCGGATTCCGGTTCTACAATTTCGGAACTTGTAAATTTAAACAAGCATATCCGCCTCCTGATTACACATATCACTACGGAAGACAAGAAACTGGGAACGTTTTTAAGCCAGAAATAACAAGTAGAACAAACGAACTGACCTGTCAATCTACCGATATACAATTGAGATGGTATACCTACCTGTATTAAAGAAAATATTGGTATATCAAATCACACAAACAATAATCCATTGATATGTGAAACCACCGCTACATTCCAAGGTCTGCCCACACTGGAGATCAATTTTTTACCCATGCACAGGCTCCAAACAAGCTTTACAGCCTTTCCATCGAGTACCTGCGCATACGGGGCAGACCACATATCTCCCTTATCCTCCGCACAATGGGCGGTGGAAAAAATGGATTAAGACCAGAGGAGGAATAACTATGTTAAACATAAGTGAAAAAGTATCCGTAAACAATGCCGAATACACTTTAACCCGGCTTCTTGGCAGGGGAAAAGGCGGCTACTCCTATCTTGTAGAGGGCAAAAACGGTCAGTTCGTCCTAAAACAAATCCACCATGAACCCTGCGATTACTACCGCTTTGGAAATAAAATCGAAGCGGAGATTGCCGACTATCACCGACTTTCCAGAATTGGAATCCGCATTCCTAAGCTGCTTGATGTGGATTTGAAACAGGAGCGTATTATAAAGGAATATATTGAAGGGGATACCATTTATGACCTGGTGCTCCGCGACCGAATGCAGCCGGAATATCTCGAACAGATACATGAAATGTGCGTTAAATTGTATGCAAAAAACACGAACATTGACTACTTTCCAACGAATTTCGTTGTAAAAGACAACCTGATTCACTATATTGATTTTGAGTGCAACGATTATATGGATGAATGGAATTTCGAGAACTGGGGTGTAAAATACTGGTCAAAAACGCCGGAATTTTTGCAGTATGTGGATTCAAAACACTAAATATTTCCGATACAGCATATGCGCGGACAGTACCCGAAAAGATTCTGTCCGCGCTATTCACATCCCGGGGAGTTTAAGCCTTTGCAAGTCAAAAGAAAGATTCAAATTATGGTGACGAAAATAAGATGCTGAAAAAACCAGCATTCATGGTTGTTGCATAGTTTCGCAAACGCCCGAATGAACCCTTATTAAGAAAGGAGTATCCCCCAATGTATGAAATAAAGAAAGATTACCGCGACGATACTTTACTTCGCCAGAGTTTCAATGAACTGGCAAAAAATACTTTCAGTCTGGATTTTGAAGACTGGTACCAGAATGGGCTCTGGACAAACAGATACAATCCGCATTCTATTGTAAAAGACGGTGAGGTAATCGCCAATGTATCCGTGAATCAAACCAATATGATATTTGACGGCGAAATAAAACATTTCCTCCAGCTCGGAACGGTTATGACAAGAGAAGATTTTCGCAGACAGGGGCTAATTAGGGAAATTATGGCAGCAATTGATGCAGATTACAGTGGAAGCTCGGATGGAATCTATCTTTTTGCCAATGACAGTGTGCTCGATTTTTATCCAAAATTCGGATTTCAGAAGGCATCAGAATACCTGTATTCAAAACAATTTAAAGCCACCGGGAAATGCCAGTTTGAAAGAATTCCGATGTATAGTAAAAACGCCTGGGAATCCCTTACATCTGCGATGGAGCGCAATGTATTCCACGGCAGACTAGACCTTACGGAAAACGCGCAATTAATCTTGTTTTATGTTACAAAATTTATGCAGGAAGATGTATATTATCACAGGGACAGCGATACATACGTGATTGCGGAATTCAAAACTGGAAATATTTTCCTCCACAATGTATTTTCCAGCACACTCCGCCGTCTTAACGAGATCATACCACTCTTTGGCGAAAGCGCGGGGAAGGTATCGCTCGGTTTTGTCCCAGAACAGGAAGATGGTTTTGAGGGAGAAAAATTGTTCACCGAAGACTGTACCTTTTTTATCCGCGGAAACAAAACTGATATATTCCTTAAAGAGAAACTCAGGATACCGTCATTATCACATGCATAAAGTCAGCATTGGGAAAAAAACATAAACAAAAAATTAACATTATCAGAAACTCATAACAATCAGAAAAACAGCGGGGTTGCAGCAAATAACTGCACCCCCATACTCTTTCATGTCACGCCAGTATCCCTGTGCACTGCGCACATACCCATACATTAAATACCATCCACTTCTACTCCCACTCCCATCCCTATGCCCAGTTCCCACATCCATACATTAAATACCGTTCTCCTTCCACTCCCATCCCTATACACTGCTCCCACATCCATGCATTAAATACCATCCACTTCCACTCCCCTCCCACCCTCATCCCTATGTACTGAACCTTACACCCACACATTAAATGCCATCCACCTTCCACTCTCCCTCACCCTGTTCCTACGCACTGCGCCCATACCCATGCACCCAGTCCGATTTCAGATAATAAAACAGATAAATCACCGAACTGATTCCCCAGGTCAGCGGGTATGCCCAGTAAATCAGCCCGATATCATGTACAAAATGCATCATTACAGTGATATACAAAATGCGGAAAACACACCAGACCGAGAGCATAATTATCATTGGCACAATACCCTTTCCAGCCCCCCGACAAATGCCCGCAATAATATGTGAGAATGCGAGCAGGAAATAAAACAGTGCCTCCGTGCGCCCCTGCCTGGTTCCAAGACGCACCACCTCCGGGTCCGCATTAAACATTTTAATCAGCGAAGGCACAAAAAGAAACATTATTAAACCTATCGTTTCCGCCAGCAAAAGCGACATCACAATGCCAAATCTCGCCCCTTCCTTCGCCCTGTCATACTGACCCGCGCCAAGGTTCTGCCCGATAAAAGTGGTCATTGCCATGGAAAAACAGGTGATTGGCAGGAAAGCAAAGCCTTCAAGTTTTACGTAAGAACCGTATCCCGCCATCGCGTCCTCCCCAAACGAGTTGATATTGGACTGCAAAATAACATTGGCAAGACCGATCACGGAATTCTGTACCCCTGTCGGCAAGCCATATTTTAAAATTTCCTGCAGCATATCGCGGTGGAAGCGCACCTTGCCAAACGAAACCTGATAGACCGTCCCTTTTTTGAGCAGGCGCTTCAAACAAAGCAGGGCACTTACAAGCTGTGAGATGGTTGTTGCGATCGCCGCCCAGGCAACGCCCAAATGGAACACGCCGATAAAAAGCAAATCGAGAAGAATATTTAAAACCGACGAAAAAATCAGGTAAACCATCGGTCTGCGGCTGTCACCAACCGCATTCATAATACTGGTAAAAATATTATACATAACATTTGCCAGCACCCCGAGGAAATAATATCTAAAATACGCGATGGAATCCGGCAGCACGGAAGGGTCGGTCTTCATTATTTTCAGGATCGCCGGTGTAAAAGCCACACCGATCACAGTTACAACAAGTCCCGCCACCAGACCAAAGGCAACGTTCGTATGTACTGCGCGCCCGACGCGCTCCTCATCCTTCGCCCCGAAATAGCGTGAGATCACAACGCCAGCACCCGCCGCTGTCCCGGTAAAAAAACTGACCAGCAAAAAAATAAGCGGTCCCGAGGAACTGACTGCTGCCAGCGGTCCTTTCCCGAGATATCGCCCAACAATCAGCGAGTCCGCAGTATTGTATAGCTGCTGGAAAAGCTGGCTGAAAAAAATGGGGATTGCAAACTGGAGAATCAGTTTCTTTACTTTCCCTTCCGTCATAATTTTTGTTCCACTTGTATTCTGCATAATTCCCTCCAAATTTTTGTATGCTTTTTTATTGAATCTGGTTTCTTGCATATCAAATATCTATTCAATTATAAGTATGTTCCCATTTTAACTTTTGCAGCCAACCATCAACACTTCCCCGCGCCCCCTTCCGGTTCGGCAGCGCGGAAAAATTCTGCCTCGGAACGCACAAAATCGTCCAGAAAGGCAAGTGAACCGCCACCGGCCCGTCCGGACGAATTCTTTCGTGTATATTTTTGACCGATTTTTGCGTCAACTCATACAAAGTGCTCTCCCCCTGCGCATTGTGATCGATGCGCCGGATCTTTATTATTGACATTTACGCCTCATGCTGTCCGCCAGTCTATCCTGTTACAGCGAAACATCCACCGCCACACCGACCGCGGCGACATCCGCTGCCACGCTGTCACCGGAAGGACTAATCTGCCCCGAAGAATCCCCTATGGAAAAATCAATGGTGCCCGAAGCCGAACTGCCCGAGAAAACAGCATTATCCTGCCCCATCTGCTGTTCCTCATACTTTAGCGCCTGCTCCGCGCGTTCCAGATCGCTTAACCGCATGGCAGTATCCCCGATTTCAAGTGCCGCCGTGCCAGTCGTATCAACACTCCGGCTGCTGTTGCCCGCATCCCCATAGCGGCGGTACTGCTGTAAGTCCTTGATATATTTTAAATCTGCCTTTGCAACATCCGCTAATTCCTCCCCGCGATGCCTTCGTTTTAAGCGCTTTAAGCGCATTTCCTTCGCTTTCATCTGCTGCTCTACATGATTTTTCTGGGCGGCAAGTTCGCGCTTTATCTGCTGGCGCTTCGCGCGGACACGCTGCCGTTTCACCTGCTTTTTCAGCTCATTCGCCTGTTTTTCCCTCGATACGCGCTTCTCCTTAATCTGTTCTTCCTTTAAGTTTCCAAGTTTCTTTTTCGCCGTTTTCACGATACTCTCGGCATGGGCAATCGCAATTCTAAGCTCGTTTTCATCATACTGACCCGTCCCGACTAGACGACGCAGCGAACTTGCTTTGGTGCGCGCCGTGGCAAGCGCCCTGGCTGCCATGCCAAGCTTGCTCGCGCGAAGAACCTGGGCGGATACTTCGCGGCGGTTATAATTAAGGTTTTTCTTTTTGGCTTTTGCTTTTTCCTTTTTCTGCCGCGCAAGGCGCTGTCGGTCAACCATGCTTAAATTATTTGCCTGACCCACACCATTCGCCACAATGCCGGTGCGGGTGGACTGGGAATTTAAATTATTTACATTATTCCGGTTATTCTGGTTCATCCCATCAACAGGTTTCCCCCCCGCCCCGCTCTCCTTTAAGGGATTTTCAGTTTTCCCGGTTTTATCAGGATTTTGCAGATCCGGGTTATTATTTTTTCCGGTCAGGTTCCACGGGACATTATTTGCACCCTGATGGCTCCCCGCATGGTTAAAATGGAATTTTCCTGGATTTTCCGCATGAGCATTTGCCGGGCGGCTTCCCACATGCGCATAATTAATTTTTCCTGCACCTGGCTCACCTCTGGTATAAGACACCGCACTTCCACTTCCGGATTTTGACACTTCCTCCCGATCATACCGTGCCGATGCTTCCTGTATTGTCCGCGCCCCTCGGACACCCCCTGTACTTTCCGGACGATTTTTCCGCTGCCCTGCTGCCATTTGACCGTAAATATTTCCCAGTTCAACCCCGTTCATAACCAATCCCCCCTGTCGTCTGTAAAAAATCCGCCCAAACCCGATTTATAAGTAATAACCGGATATCCCCACTATCAAACAACACCTTACCGCTTCTATTCTTTATTGTTTCAACATTATATAATTTCACGCCCACTTATTCCCTGTGTCATGACTTACTCACTATATCGGCATATTAACACGATTTTTTTATATCCCCGCCCCGATCCGTTCAATCTTTAAACCTGCCAAATGCGATATCCTTAATAACCTCCCCCGCCAAGATCAAACCCGCCACCGAGGGCACAAAAGCGATGCTTCCAGGTGTGCTGCGGCACTCCCTGCTATCCGCCTGTGGTACTTTCCCTTTTTTCACTTCCCTGTCACCGTGATACCCGCTTTCATCCTCCATATATTTGCGCGTTGCCAAGTCCTCTGTAGGTCTTTCCTCACCCACCCCCACCGGCTCTTCCTCCGAATATACGACCTTTAACTGTTCCACACCCCGCTTTTTCAGTTCCCTCCGCATCACTTTTGCGAGCGGGCATATTTTTGTCTGATAAATGTCCGCAACCCTGAACTGTGTCGGGTCGAGTTTATTTCCCGCCCCCATACAACTGATAATGGGTACCCCCGCTTCCTTTGCCCGCAAAATAAGCTCCAGCTTTGCGGTTACTGTATCTACCGCATCCACCACATAATCATATTCGGAAAAAGGGAATTCCCCCGCATTTTGTGGCATGAAAAAGCAATTATACACATTTACATTTATCTGTGGATTAATATCAAAAATACGTTCCCTCATAACCTCCGTCTTACTGCGGCCAATCGTGCTATGTAGCGCAATAATCTGCCGGTTTAAGTTTGATTCACAGACTGTATCGCTGTCAACTAAATCAAGCGCACCGACCCCGCTGCGCGCCAATGCCTCCACGGCATAACCTCCGACTCCCCCGATACCGAACACCGCCACCCTTGCCGAGTAAAGGCGTTGTACAGCCTCCTTCCCCAGCAATTTTTCCGTCCGCGCAAACTGCTCCTTGCTCATTTTGTATCTCCTTCCGGTGCACCCTCTGTCTGTTCTTCCCCCTCCCCCGACCACTCATCATACCACTCGAGAAAATTATGCCGCACACCCCGCTCTTTGTAGGCGATCACCGTACTTAGGTTGACATTTTCCACGCTGGCAAAAATATTTCCCTCCACATATTGATTTTTCTTCTTTAATTCCCGTATCAGCTCCTTAATCTCAAGGCGCTTTGAATTTGTATCGCCCGTGCCCCTGGCGCAGTTCTGCTCGGTAAACTTGCAGGCACACTGCAAAAAGCGCAGCCCATAATAATCCCGCCACGCTTTGATATCATCCTCCCGCACCATGTACATCGGGCGGATCAGCTCCATCCCTTCAAAATTTGTACTGTGCAGTTTCGGCATCATTGTCTGAATCTGCGCCCCGTAGAGCATCCCCATCAAAATGGTTTCTATCACATCGTCATAGTGATGCCCGAGCGCAATTTTATTGCAGCCAAGTTCCCTTGCCCGGCTGTAGAGATACCCCCGCCGCATACGTGCGCACAGGTAGCACGGGGATTTCTCTATCTCGAAAACTGATTCAAATATGGCGGATTCAAAGATATCAACTGGCACGGCAAGCCGCTTTGCATTTTTTTCAATCTGACAGCGGTTCGCCTCACTGTAACCCGGGTCCATCACCAGAAAAACTACCTCGAAAGGAATTTTATTGTGCCGCTTTAAAATCTGGAACAGTTTCGCCATCAGCATGGAATCTTTCCCGCCCGAGATACATACGGCAATCCGGTCGCCCGGCTGAATCAGCTCATATCGGTTGATTGCTTTCACAAACGGGCACCAGATTGTTTTGCGATATTTTTTCTGGAGTCCCTTTTCCACCTGGGCAAGCCACTCCTGCTCATTCTTTTGTTCCTCCTGCTCATCTATCCTGTACATTTTAATCCCCCATGCCGCTTTGGGCGGCCCAAATAGAAATGAAAAACGCTATCCTTTGCGTTTTTTCTTTGTGAAACTTAATAGTCCTTAGGCAGTGTCTTTTTACTGCCTTAGAACTATTTTTCATACTAACCTCCATAAAACAGCCTTTTTCAAGCAATTTATAATATGGGTTCCGAAAAACCCCAAACTAACCGCAAAGTTCAGCTATGTAATCTTTAAAGCTGAGCATTGGTCTATCCCTTCTTGCCAGATGGAACATAATCCCAATCCTGTCAAAGCGCAGGTTTTTAATTTCCGGCAGCGAATTCTCCCAATCTTCTTCCCGCTCCATATAAATATCCCGCACTGCACCGTCAAAATATGCCGCCTCTTCTAACGCCGGTATTTCCGGGTATTGCTCTCTGACATGCGCATCCAGCCGCTGCATATATTCCTTTTCAAACATCTTGTACATGCAGTTATTCAGCACATTGTCAATCATAAAGACATCCATGGCAATCCCCAAAGTATCCTTCTCTTCCATCAGTTCTTCGGCTGACAGCAGTTTCCTGTTTCTTGGTTCCAGTGTAATCATATGGTTATCCTCCTAAATATTTTTATAGAAATCCTTCCAGGCACAAAGCCCGACCCGCCCTTTTGCCCGAGTATAAGCGTGGCTTTTAACCTTCCCGGAAGGCATATACAGAGAATACCATATTATTTCCAATTTGTCACCAATATTTACCAATTTATACCAATTTTCTTCCGATCAGTTTTTGCAAAACCGGACGGATTCCTTTTATTTCCCACATAATCCGACATGGGATTTGTTTTTTGGTATATTTTCAGCCTTTATAAAGTTTCTCATCCAAAATAACGGTAAACGGTCCGTCGTTTACCAGCGCAACTTCCATATCCGCTCCGAATTGTCCCGTTTCCACCTGCACTCCCTGCTCCCTGCATTTTGCGACAAAATACTCATAGAGGCGGTTGGCTTCCTGCGCCCCTCCTGCGTCCGTGAAACTTGGGCGGTTGCCGTGTGCGCAGTCCGCATAGAGTGTGAATTGCGATACCACGAGTAATTTTCCCCCCACATCGGACAAAGAGAGATTTGTTTTTCCATCCCCATCTTCAAAAATACGCAGTTTTAACAGTTTTGATGCATAAAAGTCCGCAGTTTGTTCTGTATCCTCCCTGCCCACACCGAGGAGTACCAGATACCCTTTTCCTATTGCACCGATTTCCTCCCCCGCGACTTTTACGGAGGCACCGGTTACGCGCTGAATTACCAGTTTCATACTATCACCTTATTATTAGTTCCGCATATCTCCCTCCCACCCCCTTTCTTCTCGGAAGGAATTTTTTTCCGCTTCGCTCCTAAAATTTCCTTCCGGGGGGGTTCCGGGTGATATGCTGTTTTATTAGTTCCGCATATCTCCCTCCCACCCCCTTTCTTCTCGGAAGGAATTTTTTTCCGCTTCGCTCCTTAAATTTCCTTCCGGGGGGGTTCCGGGTGATATGCTGTTTTATTAGTTCCGCATATCTCCCTCCTAACCCCCCTTTCTCGGAAGGAACTTTTTTTCGCTTCGCTTCTAAAATTTCCTTCCTGGGTTTCCCGGGGATATGCTGTTTTTAGTTCCACTCTATTTCTGGCACATCCATAGTACGGAGGTGCCTTCCACATGGCGCTCGGCACCAAAATAGTCCAGAACACTTGCTGCGACCGTCCCAAAGCCATCGCGGGTACCCAGGTTGATGCCGCCGCGGATTTTTTCGCCATAGATTACAAGCGGGACATACTCCCTGCTGTGGTCGGTGGATGGGGTGGATGGGTCGCAGCCGTGGTCCGCGGTTATAAGAAGGATATCATCCTCCCTCATCGCCCCCATCAGTTCGCCGAGCTTCCCATCAAAATAAGTGAGCGCCTTCGCGTAGCCATCCACATCATTGCGGTGACCATAAAGCATATCAAAGTCCACCAGGTTCGTAAAACATAAGCCGGTAAAATCCTTTTTCATATACTCCAATGTCCGCATAATCCCTTCCGCATTATCCGCCGTCCGCACTGCCTCCGTGATACCCTGCCCCGCAAAAATATCATTGATCTTGCCGACCGCGGCAACGGTAAGCCCGATATTCTTTAGCAAATCAAGCATCGTCCGGCGCGGCGGTTTTAATGAATAATCGTGGCGGCGCGGCGTGCGCACATAATCAGGGTAGGTTCCTGTAAACGGTCTGGCAATCACGCGCCCCACACCCCATTCGCCAGAACAAATCTCCCTCGCCTTCCCACAGATTTCATACAATTCTTTAACCGGCACCACATCCTCGTGCGCCGCAATCTGGAGCACACTGTCCGCCGAAGTATAGACAATCAGCGCCCCGCTCTCCTCGTGCTTCCTGCCGTAGTCAAGGATAACCTTCGTGCCCGAATATGGCAAATTGCAGAGGATTTCCCGCCCGGTCGCCTCCCTTAACCTTGAAATCAGCCCCTCCGGGAAGCCTTCCGGAAAAACCGGCATTGGCTCTCGGCTGACAATTCCCGCAAGCTCCCAATGCCCGGTGGTCGTATCCTTTCCCTTAGAAAGCTCCCTTAAACGCATTACTGCCCCCAAAGGATTTTCAACCGGCGCAAAACCCTCCGCCCTGGCTCCCTCAATATTGAAAAATCCCAGTTTTTGTAAATTTGGCGTATGGAAGTACTCGCTCGTTGACGCAGCATAAACAGTATTGCTACCCTCGTCCCCATACTCCGGCGCATCCGGCGCTGCGCCGATGCCAACACTGTCAAGAACAATTAAAAATACCCTCTTTCTCGCCTCCATCTTCCCCCTCCTTCTGCCGCCTGAGCGGCTGTTTTTCCCGCAATTTCAAGCCCGGAAAATCTAAGTGCAGGATAACCTTTTATGTTTTCTCAAAAATCCCTTACAAATTTATAAACTTTTGATTTTTTTATTGTCCTTTTTGCACCATAGTGTTATAATTCATTTACTTCAAATAAAAATATAATATATGTTTTAACAGTAACTTCCAATTCTATCCCGAAAGGAAATCATTTATGAAAGCATTTATCAAAAAATACAGCCATGCCTGGATTCTGAGCTATTTTATACTCTATATGCTATGGTTCTCCTGGCTGGAACGCACCGTCACGACAAAATATACCGTGATCCACTTAACACTTGATGACCACATCCCATTTTTGGAAATATTTGTAATTCCCTACTTTTTGTGGTTCGCCTATATTTTCGTGGCAGTAGCCTATTTCTTTTTTAAGGACAGGGCGGAATTTTACCGCATCACTGCATTTTTGTTTATCGGCATGACTATCTGCCTGACCATTTACACAATCTGGCCAAACGGGCATGACCTGCGCCCGGATCTTGACACCCTCGGGCGGAGCAATCTCTTCACCAGAATAATGGGATGGCTCTACCGCACGGACACCTGCACCAATGTCTGCCCGAGTATCCACGCCTTCAACTCCATCGGAGCCTGCATTGCGGTTTACAAAAGCAAACATTTAAAGAACATGCGGGTGCTGCGCACCGGAACACTGATTTTAACCATATTAATCTGTATGTCCACGGTGTTTTTAAAACAGCATTCTATTTTTGATGTAGCCTGTGCCTGCCTGCTTTCGCTCGTCCTCTATGTCGCTGTCTATGTCCCGGATTACGAGGGGCTTAGAGCCAGAAGGCATACGCGCTCCGCAGGCACCGTCTGATATCAGACGAACTTGAAAATCTTTCCTGCTACCGTATATCCCACTTTCACGATACCCCTCCCAAGGCGCGACTTAAAATTCATACTGCGCCCGAGGAGGTTATCGTGAATTTTTTTATACAGCCTCCTGTCCTTTTTCTTTAAATCTTCCCAGAGTTTTTCCTTCTTCTTTATACTTTCCGGCGACCCCTCCTTAATCAGATATACGGAGGTCACCGTCATCATAATTGAAAGATACTTTATCATATAGCGCTGCAGCTTTTTATTTTTCAGCGCCATCACATCGCAGCAGTCAATCATATAGCGGTTTACACGCTCCTGTTGGTCGATGCGCTTTATCATGTTTGCCACGGTTACTGACTGGTCATCCCTCCCAATAAAATACCGGTACAGGTTCACGTCAAGATAATACATGGTTTTTACGTAGGGCAGCGGCTGGTAGACAAAAATATTATCCACATAGAAAGTATGTTTTGGCAGCGCGAGATTACAGTCCCGCAAAAGTTTCGTCCGGTAAATCACGGAATGCATCAGAATATAATGACCCTGGCGGAAATATTTTACCTCATCCCAGGTAAAAATCCGGTCTGCCGGGAGTGCCGTCCGGTAATTGATAACTTTCTTTGTGTTCTCCGTCACTTTCTCGTAGACATAATTCGCAATCATCATATCCACACTCTCCCCGCCTCCAACCAGTTTTCGCAGGGTTACAAGCACCTTTTTATATGCCTCCTCATCCAGCCAGTCGTCGCTGTCCACCACCTTAAAATATATGCCGGAAGCCTCGCGCAGCCCGGCGTTAACCGCCTCCCCATGCCCCCCGTTCTCCTGGTGTATGGCTTTTACAATTGAAGGATGGTGGAACACGTACTCATCCGCAATCAGCGCTGTTTCATCGCTTGAACCATCATCGATAATGATGATCTCCACGTCCTCCCCCCCAACCAAAATACTGTCAACAGCGTGCCGCATATATTCTGCGGAATTGTAGCACGGAACCGCAACCGTCAAAAGCTTCATATCACTGTGCCTCCATTCTCAATAGATTACAATAAAATAATAATCCTGTTCTCCCAGGAAATTTTCCGCTTCCCGCATCGAAAATTTTCCTCTCCGCCCATCCTGCGGCCTTATCATATTGATGCCCGACTTATCGTACCCGGTAATTAAGATTGCTTCACCGCTGCCGTTCACCGCGATCACCGGATTTTGCAAATATACATAATAAAGCGCCTCATCCAATGTCACGCCGCCAAGCTTCATTATATGGCTGCGCAGATACTGGGCGATCCAGTCGGTCAAAAGCCCGTCCTGCGGCCGGTACTGTGCGGTATCCGCCTCTACATTGCAGTAATCAAGCAGCATTTTGACACACGCCATCAGGGAATTTGTTGCCTGTCCCATACCGACCGGCGCAATATCCCGAAGCTCTGCCGACGATGACTTTACACCGCGGCTCCATATAACTGCACCGCTGCTGCCAATCACCGACCCCGTCGTTTCATCCGCCATAAGGATTGCCTCGCCCGGTTCCTTTGTCAGCAGCACAATATTTCCGTAAGCATACGTAAGATAATAATCAGAAAAATAATCCGGCATATTTACGCGCACTGTTGTATTATCCGTAATCACAACATTCTTAGTCCCCTCAGTATCCGGGATGCTTAAAATCTGTATGTTTTCCGGCAGTGAGAGGTAATACTCTGTCTTCATCAGTTCCGTCACACGTTTTGAAAGTGTGATTAAGCTGCTTTTCCCCGCCGCCTGGTTCAAAATAAAATCCGGCTCCGCTACCTGATAGCGCCGCTTTCCGGAATTTTCTGCGGTGACACGGGAAAGGCGGATAACATTGTCCTCCACCGTGGCATCCACCACATAATATCCGTTCTTCTCATATTTTTTGAGCTCATTCCCGTCAAAATCAACTATTTCCACCCTGTCATATGCCGCAACCAGGGTGCCGTCCTCCTTGTAAACAGTATTTTCCGCGCCCGACTTGCCAAGAATCAGGTTATCGTCGATAGCGCCGAGCAGTCCGATAATCTCCCCCTCGCCCGCATGGATATCCCCCCTGGTTCCAAGATCCAGGTTCATAACATGAACCAGATTTGTGCGCCCGCGCTCATTTGCGGTCTGCCATGCAAGCATCTGCCTGGACTTCACATACACCATGCCCTCCTGTGTAACATCCTCTGCAATCACCGAAAGCACACCGGTAATCAGGTTATAAGAATAAATTGTATCATAAATATGGAAATAAAATATATCCTCATAGTTGCAGTAGGCAAATTCCCCCATGGTTTCCTTTAAAATCTCATAGGTGGTATTAACCGGAAAATAGGCTCTCTCCTCAACCGTCTGATCTGCCGGATGATAGGTATAGAGTATCATGCCAACCCTGCCCTCATATTCTCCCCGGTTCATATAACCATATACAAGAAAATCAACCGCCCCGGTATCATCGATCGAGAGCAGCCGGATATCATGTTTATCGTAAGTGTCGCGCGTGAAATCCGTCTTTTTCTGTTCAAAAGTAAATGCCGTTGTGAGCAGGTTGTCACTGGTAGTATAAACATAGAGCGTACCGCCCCTCACAAACGCGATACGGGTATTATCGTAATTTGCAAGAACCCTCAAATCCCTCTTTGCCGTAATACCAAATTTGAATTCATTTTTCATCAAACTGATATTATTTACATCGAAGACCGCCTCCATCGAGCGTTCATAATTATACACGTAGACCCGGGTAGGGGTATAGCGGAACCGGAAATATTCCCTTACATAATAGCGCTCAACACCCGTCGTCGTATCAGCCTCCATCCATGTGCCAAGTACCACCGACGCGGTGTCCTGCGTGTACTCCGTAATCACTGGTTTTTCCTTAAACAGCACGCGCGGTGCAAGTTCCCCGTAGCTTAAAAAATCAAGGCTGTTATGAAGATCAGCATGGGAGAAATCCGTTTCGTCGGCATTTTTCTTAGTTTCCAGATATTTCTTAATATTTACACTTTTTTCCTTATCAAGCAATGAACTGTGAAACATTTCCACAAACTCAAGCTTCTCTTTCAGATTCGAATTATTATAGAGTTTAAAGCGGGTGTAATAATAGATGCGCTTGCTCTCATTGCTTATCAGGGTAAGCTTTGCCACATATTCGCCACCTGTCACATACTCGCCCTTCAACCTTAATTTTGCACTTTTCTGTTCCGCCCCATCTTCCCCACTGCGGCGCTCAAGAGAGATAACCGTCCCCTCCTCAAGCTTTGTCCCAAGCATGGTATCATAAATTTCAAAATTGACTTTCTTGATATTGTATGCATTCTCAGTAATCAGGATCTCCACGCTCTTCTCCTCGCCAACGGGAGTTATGCTCTCGCGAAAGAGCATCGCGTCAAGGTTTGAACAGTACCCGTGCATCAGGTTGATTTCCCCCGCCGGTGTGAGAACCGTGACAACGGGCAGCGTTGTCTGCTGCATCTGTGTTGTCTTCCGATCCGCGCTGAAAACACGCTCCTGCATGTTGCTGCCGAAATAGTAGACCGAAGCGACAAAAATAGTAAGCAATATCAAGATACGGTATATAATTTTCAAAAATTCCTCCTATTCCCCCGTGAAAAATGCACGGTAAAGCGCCGGGTTTACTGAAAGCTCCCGGATACAGCGCAAATACTCCTCCCGCTTTTTCTCTTTTAACCGCGCGGGCAAAAGTTCATTTTTCCTCACTGCGCGGAGCAGTATATTTTTCGGCGTGTGCTCCATATCAATAAATTCCAGAACCTGCACCCTGTAACCCAACTGCTCGAGCAAATCAGCCCTGAGCCCGTCCGTAATCAGCGCCGCCATACGCTCCTTCAGCAGCCCATAGCGCAGTACCGGCGCAAGCATGTCATTGCTGATGGTCTTATTAAGTTCATGCTGGCAGCAGGGTACACTTAAAATAACGCGCGCCCCCCAATCCACCGCCTTTTTTAGTGCCGCATCCGTCGCCGTGTCGCAGGCGTGCAGTGTCACCACCATATCGACATTTTCTGCACCTTGGTAGGATGCGATATCCCCCTTGCAAAAATGCAGCCCTTCATAGCCATAGCGCACGGCTAGGTCAGCACAGCGGCTTATCACATCCTCCTTTAAATCGAGCCCCGTAATGCGCACCTTATACTGCCGTAACTCGTGCAGATAGTAATACATCGCAAATGTCAGATAGGATTTTCCACATCCAAAATCAATAACTGTAATTTCGCGCTCTTTTGGCAAATTCGGCAGCACATCCTCAATAAATTCAAGGAAGCGGTTAATCTGGCGGAATTTGTCATAGCGGACATTAACAACCTTCCCCTCCGGTGTCATTACACCGAGGTCAACTAAGAACGGGATGGGACACCCCTCTGTCAGGATATAATTTTTTTGCCGGTTATGCCCCTTTATATCCTGCGCATTTCCCGCTGGCTGTATACCACAGGCTCCCAAAGCCCCCGCCTTTTTCTTTTCCCTGACCGTCACTT
>ERZ808051.1078-NODE-1078-length-20988-cov-4.480321_pt1 | contig 20988 bp, 20 predicted proteins | sample MGYA00380199_ERZ808051 | MGnify/ENA primary metagenome ERZ808051 (study PRJEB31490, sample SAMN06133391) | mouse gut metagenome | isolation source: J11 | host: mice | place: China: Chengdu | collected 2015-05 ...
ATATCATTTATCCGATTTTTTTCGGTTGTTTTCTTGTTCAAAAAGTGATATCCTTAACTTAGAGTGAATCTGCAAAAGATATTAGAGTTCAGAAAGGAGAATGCCATATGGGATTTTTAACAGGAAAGACAGCAATTATTACAGGAGGAGGACGTTCGGTCTTGAGTGACGGCAGATGCGGTTCCATCGGCTATGGGATTGCGACTGCATATGCGAAGGAAGGCGCGAACCTTGTAATTACGGGGCGGAACGTCAAGAAGCTTGAGGATGCGAAGGAAGAGCTGGAGCGGTTATACGGGATTAAAGTCCTGGCTGTTCAGGCGGATGTTTCGGCAGGGGCTGACAATGAGACGGTAGTCGGCAATGTTGTAAAGCAGGCGATGGATACATTCGGAAGGATTGACGTGCTGATTAATAATGCGCAGGCGTCCGCATCCGGCGTTACGTTGGAAGACCATACCACGGAGCAGTTTGACCTTGCGGTCTATTCCGGGCTATATGCCACCTTCTACTATATGAAGGCGTGCCATCCGCACCTGAAGGAGACGAAGGGGACGGTCATCAATTTTGCTTCCGGCGCAGGGTTGTTCGGCAATTTCGGGCAGTGCGCTTATGCGGCGGCAAAAGAGGGTATCCGGGGCCTCACCCGCGTGGCGGCTACCGAGTGGGGGCCTGACGGGATCAATGTAAATATCGTTTGTCCTCTGGCCTGGACAGCACAGCTGGAGCAGTTTGAGGAGGCTTACCCCGAAGCGTTTAAACAGAATGTGAAGATGCCGCCCATGGGCCATTACGGTGACTCCGAGCTGGAGATCGGCAGGGTGTGCGTACAGCTGGCATCCCCTGATTTCAAGTATATGTCCGGCGAGACACTGACATTGGAAGGCGGAATGGGGCAGAGGCCGTAAGGGAAGGAAAACAAAGCAGCCGTAGTGCCGGCTTCTGATTTTATGTGGGCTGAACCTATGAGCTTGCCCAAAAGCTGCCTATGCATGGAGGGGTGTATGCACCCCCTCTTGGGCGGCGTAGAAATGAGGTGTTTTATGGGATTATTTGGAAAAAAGGGAGATAAAACGAAGGAAAAGGCATCGGAAACAAATACGGGGAAAAAGCAGGAGGAACAGCCGGAAATAAAGGAATATATCAGAGGGGCAGGGGGCACCATTGTCACCAAGTCCGTCTTAAACGGTACGTCAAAGCTGAAATGGCTGTTCCGGCAGGACAGCGGGCACGGAAACGGATGGGTGGCTTTTGGAGATACGGATTCCCAGGAATATGTAAATAATGCCGATAATATGTCGATCGTAGATTTTAATGTGCTGGCAAATATTGAGCCGACAGTGGTGAATGTTTTTTATATGCCCTTTGGCAGCGATCTGGAATTTCGCTCCGATAAGACAGGGAAATATTTTATAGACACAACAACCGGGAAGGAGATCCGAGAGCCGGTGAAGCATCCGGCGCAGGTCGCCTTTGAGAAGAATCTGAAATTTCTGAATCAGGAATCATATCCGGAGGACTTTTTTAAGCTGCTGTTTACAGAAAGCCACAGGCTCCATGTGGTCAGGGCGGGGGAGGCGGATTTCCCTACGGGGGAGGTGGTCCTTGCGGACCCGCTTGCCTATCTGGGGACCCGTTATGAAACGGTTCTGAATAAGAGAATACCGGCGGGAAGCTATCCGGTAGAGCTGTCGGTCTGCCGTTCCGGGCTTGTAGGTCTGCGGATTGCCGCCGCAAGGCTTCTCATCAGTGACAGGCCGGCAGTCCGTTATGAGCTTGCCATGCCCAAAGGAAAGGAAACGGAAAGCCTGGGGAAGCCGGGCGTCCTTACCTTTTTCGGGGTGGACGCGGGGCTTGCCTGCTTTGCGGATGCGCGTATCTCCCAGGAATACGGAAATTATTTTGAAAATTGGGAGAGAGAGAATCCGGGAAAAAACAAATATACGGATTACTATGAGGAATTATTCAATAAAAGCTACGAGGCGCAGCCGGAATTTCAATGTCAGGGAGGAAGCTTTCTTGAGTGGAGCCTGCCTGACACCGGGCACAGGACGGTTTTCTTTTCCAGCGGTATGGGAGACGGCATATACAGCGGCTATTGGGGGCTGGATGCGGAAGGAGAGGCGGTCTGCCTGACGGTGCCCTTTATGAATCCGGAATTTTTTGAGAAAAAAACGTCTGTCGGCGCCGGGTGACGCGTCGGCGGGTATTGACGGAAGGCTTTTGGAACCGGATGATACAAGGGAAGCTTGAGAAGGGCAGGCGGTATGTGAGGCAGCTTGAACTTTACAGGGGAGAGGCTTGAAAAATACGATGGATAAATTTGCGGTAATCGACACTGAGACAAACTGGAATGACGAGGTAATGTCCATAGGAGTAGTCGTGGCCGATTCGGAAAGCAGGCAAAAGATCGCCTCGGTATATTACATAATCGATCCGGAATATAAGGTGGGCGGAATGTTTGCGGGTGAATTGAGGCTGGATGATAAGGCGGTTTGCGTTACGGACAGAAAGCGGGCGCTGGCAGAGATAAGGGAGTGGCTGAATGCCTATGGGGTGAGGAAGCTTTTTGCATATAACGCAGCCTTTGACCAGAGGCATCTTCCGGAATATTCGGAGTACGAATGGTTTGATATTATGCGTTTGGCGGCTTACCGCCAGTATAATACGCAGATACCGGATTCCGCGGACTGTTATAAGACGGGGAGGCTGAAGCGGGGATACGGCGTTGAGGACGTGCTGAGAATGTTTCGCAAAAGCAGGAAATATCGTGAGACGCACAATGCTGTCCTGGATGCGCAGGATGAACTGGAAATCATTCAGCTGCTGGGGTATGGGCTGGGAGAGTATGAGATTGCCCGGCTTGGATGACGGCCCATGCCGATAGGGGTATTCCGGCCACAGAGCTGCAGTGAGTAAAACGGCAGGCGGAACAGGCTGATGCTTTACAGAGGGCTAAACGGGATCTGTGCCGGGCATATTCGGGAGCGGAGGGACGCACAATGTATAAGGAACTGTATAAGAAAACCGGGGCGGTCCGGGAGGCATACAAAAGGAAAAGAACGAACCTGACTGGCATTCCGGAGACGACAAAACAGCGTTTTGAGGAGATGTCGGGGTATTCGTTTGATGATGTGAGGATACACTATTCTTCCGACAAGCCTGCTCAGCTCAAGGCGCTTGCTTATACCAGAGGGAGCCAGGTCTATATTGCGCCCGGCCAGGAGAGGTGTCTGGAGCATGAGCTGGTTCATGTTGTACAGCAAAAGGAGGGGCGGGTACGGCCCACATTGCGCATAGGGAATATCCCTGTCAATGACGACGCAGCCCTGGAGCGGGAGGCGGATGTACGCTGGCGTTCCGGCTGAAGGAGCGGTCCGGCGTCCGGTGAGGGCAGGAACGGAGGAGATTCATGAGGAACGAAAAACAGGTCAATAGACAGAGTGAGAAGCAGGGCGGGTTAAAGGGCAGGATACTCACAATCCCCAATATGCTCTCTGCTTTCCGCATATGTCTGCTGCCGGTTATGATATGGCTGTATTGTGTAGAGAAGAATTATGTGTTGACAATGTATATTCTTTTTTTGTCCGGCATGACGGACCTGGCAGACGGATATATTGCAAGGAAATTCCATATGATAAGCGATGTGGGTAAGGTGCTTGACCCTGTTGCCGATAAGCTTACACAGGTGACAATGCTTGTCTGCCTGACGATTCGTTTTCCGCTGATGGCTGTTCCGCTTTTTCTGATGGCCGTAAAGGAGCTTTTTATGGGAGTGGCAGGGCTTTTGGTTATCCGGAAAACGGGAAGGGTGTTCGGCGCGCGCTGGCACGGAAAGGCGGCGACCTGTCTGCTTTATCTTATGGTGCTTGTCCATGTGGCGTGGATTGATATTCCCCCTGCGGCATCGGGGGCTTTCATTGCCGCATGCGTATTTATGATGGCGGTTTCTCTGATATTTTACGGAGTCGATCATCTTAAGGTATTAGGCGGGAAAAACTGCGGCAAGGGTGAGACGAGAGACGGTGGCTGAAACAGACGTAATGCCTGCGGCTGTAAAATCCAAGAAGCCGGGAGGAGAATAAAATGTGGGTAATGCTTGCTTTTGCGTCCGCTTTCTTTGCGGGGGTGACATCCATCCTCGCAAAGTGCGGGATTAAGGAAACGGATTCCAATGTGGCGACCGCGGTGCGCACCGTGGTTGTCCTGGTTTTTTCGTGGGTCATGGTGCTGCTTGCGGGCTCGTTTGGCACAATAGGGACGGTAAGCGCAAGGACATGGATTTTTCTTGTCCTGTCGGGGCTGGCTACGGGGGCTTCCTGGCTCTGTTATTTCAAGGCCCTGCAGACGGGGGACATCAACAAGGTGGTCCCTGTTGACAAGTCCAGCACCGTACTGACGGTTTTGCTGGCGTTCCTGTTTTTGAACGAGGAGCTGACAGGGCTGAAAGCTGCGGCAATTGTTTTAATCGGGCTTGGGACATATCTTATGATACAGAAAAAAAAGACAGCCGCTTTGGATTCCGCCAAAGGAGGGGCGTGGCTTCTTTATGCCTGCGGCTCCGCGCTGTTTGCCAGCCTGACGGCAATTCTGGGCAAGATAGGCATAGAGGGACTGGAGTCTAACCTGGGTACGGCGATCCGCACCAGCGTGGTGCTAGTCATGGCATGGGTTGTGGTTTTTGCCACGGGAAAGCAGGGGGCGGTGCGCAGGATTCCTCCGAAGGAGCTGCTTTTCATCTGCCTGTCGGGGCTGGCCACGGGAGCCTCCTGGATTTGCTATTACAGGGCGCTGCAGGACGGGCTGGCAAGCGTGGTGGTGCCTGTAGACAAGCTGAGTATTCTTGTGACCATCTTGTTTTCTTATGTGGTGTTTCACGAGAAGCTGTCAAAAAGAGCGGCAGCAGGCTTGTGCATGATCGTGGCAGGCACGCTGGCGATGCTGGTAAAGGTTTAGGGGGCGGAGGCTGCATTGCCTCATTTCGGCAAAAGGAGCGCTTATGAAAAAAATATGTCCAATGACTGTCCTGTTACTTTTTTGTATTCTTCTTGCCGGCTGCGGCGGGCAGAAGGACAACGGAGAAAGCGCATGGCGGGGAGTACAGGCGGGCATGGAGGATTTGTCCGCCATCACGGAACGGACGGAGTATTATGACATCGTTGTAGAGTCGGAAGCGATTTTTCAATGGGAGCAGAGAAAGGAAGAATCGCCGTTGGCAATGTCAAAGGCAGCCTTCATTTGCATGCAGTTTTATCGGGGAGAACCGGTGCAGCTTTGGAGAGAGCCAAACCTTGGTCCGTATGGGGAACTCCTATCCTGGGACATATGCTTTTATAGACCTGACGGGAGCCGGGAGGCTATACTGCAGGGAACTGGCTCGCCATATAATGGATGCGGTTATTTGGATCAGGAGGGAAATTTTTATTGGTGGGAAAATTCAACTGTGAGGACATATTCAGACGGAAAAACAGAAAAGACAGGGACATCTCTGAAGAAGTATGCCCCGTCAGGGGAACTTCTTTTTGACAGACAATATGACTATGGCTATGATATAGAAGATCTCTGCGAAAAGGCGGACGGCAGGATATATTTAATCGTGGGTAACAGGGAGCAGGGATACAGGCGGCTGGCGGAGCTGGAGCCTGCCACCGGGCTTGTCGCGGAGCAGACTTCCGTTCAAATGGTGACGGGGGATATGGACAGTCAGAGGCTGGGGGTGTGGGGAGAAAAGCTGGTTTCATTTAAGCTTCAGACGTTGCTTGGCAGCGAGGTTGTGGTAATCGATGGAGATGACGGGTCGGAAGCCTGTCTTCTCTCCTTTACAGGAACTTCGTACCTAATGCCTGTTCACTATGAGATGCATGACTTTCGGGTTTTGGATGATGAAAGCGTGGAAATCCTCTGGGCTTTCAGTGACGGCAGCAAAAGCTTACAGGAAAGGCTGCGGATGACGAAGGTGGAGAAGACGCCCATTGTCCTGAGAGGAGTGAATATTGAAGGCTGGCTTGCCGGACAGATAAACGGCTTCAATCGTCAGAGCGAGAAATATCATGTGATAGTTGAGGATTGTGGGAGGGGAAATGACAGGGAGGATTTTGCGCGCCTGACCAGCATTCAGATCGCGTCCGGGAAGGGACCGGACATCCTGTATGGAAGTCTGATGGAGGATTATATTACCGGTATGATCGAAAAAGGGGCTTTGGAGGACCTGCGTCCCTATATGGAGAGGAGCGGCATCAGTGAGGAGGATTATTTCCCTTATACCTTCAGTATATGGCGGGATGAAGACAGGATCTGCGGCGTCAGCCCGGCGTCGCCCAGTCTGGAAGGCTATTGTATGGACAGCTCTGTTCTTGGCGGGACACAGGAACCTGATATTGAAGCGCTGGTGAACGCCCTTCTTTCCAGGAGGGAGGATGCCGTATTTCTGAAGGGATATGATTCCATGAAGCTCTTAGGGCTTTTACTGGAGGGATCAGACACAGTATGGGGAATGGTGGATTGGGAAAGCGGAAGCTGTGATTTCAGCGGGGAACTGTTTACAAAAATTTTGGATGTGGCAAAGAGGTATGGAGATAGTGCAGGCAAAGGAAAGCTAAGCTGTCTTGCCGAGGAATGGGATGTGGGCAAGGTTTATTCTTTTGAGGACAGGGCAGAGCGGGAAAAGAACGATAAGGTTATCTGCGGCGTGCTGTTTGATGACGGATGTCATCCGGCAGTCATGTCCTGTTCGGCTTTGGCAGTCAATGCCAATTCCCCTAATAAGGAAGGGGCATGGGAATTTATCGCATTTCTTCTGGGAGATGAGGCGCAGTCCGCAGTGAGCGGTGTCCCGGCGGCAAGGAGGACTTTTGACACGTGGGTGAGGGGGCAAAAGGAAGAATTTGAGGATGGGAAAGAAATCAAAATGCTTCTTGGTGAAAGCCTGGCAGATGGCAGTACGGTGATAACTGGAATGATCGTTTATACGGAAGCAGACATTACGGAGGAAATCATTGAAGAATATATTCGCATGCTGGAAGATGCGCGTCCCTGTCCCCCTCGTACAGTCCCTGTTCTTGCTCTTATCAAGGAGGAAGCATCGGATTATTTTAATGGAAGCAAGAGTGCGGCGGAGGCTGCAGGGCTTGTTACCAACCGGGTACAGACCTATCTGGACGAGAGGCAGTGAGGCGGGATTATTGACTTTAAATCCGTTTGTAGTATACTGTTAAGAGAATATAATGCAAGCCAGTCCAAACGGGAAGGGTGGGGAGGAGGCAGCGGTGGTTTACAATATTAAGGATTTCGGGGCGGAGCCGGATACGGGAAAGGTATGTACGCAGGCAATACAGAGGGCGGTCGACGCCTGCGGCAGGGGAGGTACGGTGCTGATTCCTGAAGGGACCTTTGTCACGGGGGCTCTTTTTTTGAAAAGCAATATGACGCTTCGTGTCGAGAAGGGCGCAAGACTGCTGGGCAGCGGTGATGTGAGGGACTTTCCTGTCATGGGATATCCCTTCGAGGGCTTTGACCAGCTCTGTTACGCCAGCCTTATCAATACGGACAGTGCGCCTCATGAAAATATAGCCATCACAGGGGAGGGCGTGATCGACGCTAACGGAAAGCAGATTTTTGGGGCGGAAATGTCAGACCCGGGGGTGAAAAGAGGCCGCGCGGTCTGTATCCGCAATACGGAGGGGCTGACCATACAGGGGGTCGAGATACGGCAGTCGCCGGCGTGGTGCCTGCATCTGATATACTGCTCCGACGTATTGATCGATCATATAAAAATACACACCAAATATGACGAAAACGGGAATAAGTACGGGATGCATAACGGCGACGGCATAGACCTTGATTCCTGCCGGAGAGTAAAGGTCACGGGATGCATAATTGCCAGCCAAGACGACTGTGTTGCAATAAAGTCCGGGCGGGACGTGCAGGGGCGCAGGGCAGGAATTCCCTCGGAGGACATATCGATTGAAAACTGTGTTTTTAAGAGCGGGTTTGGCGTTGCCATAGGCAGCGAGATGTCCGGCGGGGTTAGGGATGTGTATGTGAGAGGCTGCTCTTTTGAGGACGTGCACAGTATTGCCAGTGTGAAGGCCGTGCGGGGCAGGGGAGGCTTTGTCAGAAATATTCATTACGAGAGCTGCACATTGGCAAACAACAGCACGGAATATAAGGATACCAAGTGGTTCAGGGGCGCTTTGTATGTGGACGGCTTCTATGGTGAGGAGAGGTTTGACCCGGACCTGACATGTCCCGTGGACGAGGGGACTCCTGTCGTGGAAGACATTTATTTTAAAGATATTTCCCTGGAAACGATTGCAGGGAACGCCGTTTATCTGTACGGGCTGCCGGAAGCCCGCTTTAAAAATATTTATCTGGAAAACGTAAAAGCCCGTGGAAAGTACGGGATAAAGACAAAAAATATCGATAATCTCCGGCTTATCGATACGGATATAAGCGGCGAATGTCAGGAGGGGGACCGTTGACTTTTTTTGTGATATCGCATATATTACCGGGTGAGGCAAGGAAGCCTTGAATTAGGGAAGCTTTTAATCAAGGAAGCTCTGAATTCGCAGACTGCGGAAAGGCATGGTGGGCATATGGGAATGATAGAATATGACAAGGCATACAGGCTTGGAAAAAAAGATTATCAGGCGAGACTTATGCGGGGGCAGCAGCCGACGCTGAAGGTTCTGGACGATATACTTCCCAGCGACAATCATTACGCCGAGGTATCCCTGGGTGTGGTGCAGATACCCATCGACAGGATCGTGGGAACAAAGACGGGGGGCAGAAGCAGCGCCTTTGCCGGCAATTTCATGCCCATCCTCGCGGGCGAGACGGAATTTGCCGCGAAGTGGGCCAATCTGAGCACCAGCCATCTCGAGGAGGGAATACAGGACCCGATCAAGGCTTATGAATACATGAATGAATTTTATGTAGCTGAGGGCAATAAGCGTGTGAGTGTGCTCAAGTTTTTTGACGCGGTTTCCGTGCCGGGAAACGTTATCCGCATTCTTCCTCCCAGGACAAAGGAAAAGAGCAATAAGATATATTATGAATTTGTAGATTTTTATGAGCTGTCGAAAATCAACTACATATGGTTTTCCAGCCTGGGAAGCTTTGCAAAGCTGCAGGAGGCCGTGGGCAAGGGAGAGGGCGAGCCCTGGACCGAGGATGACAGGCTGGATTTCAGCTTTGTCTATGCAAAGTTTGCGGCGGAATACAGGGCTAATGGCGGAGATAAGCTGCCGGTCACCGTTGGGGACGCGTTTTTGGCGTTTATAAGCCTCTATGGTTACAAGAGCCTGGAGGAGAAAACCTCCAATGAGATCAGGGAGCTTGTGGCAAAGAGCTGGGAAGAATTTGAGATTGGCGGTGCAGAGAAGAAGGTGGAGCTTAGGATGGAGCCCGCCAGGGAGAAAAAGCCGCTGCTTAACCGCATTCTGCCCATGAGCGCGCCTAAGCCGAAGATTGCGTTCATCTATGAGAAGACGCCAGGCTCCTCGGCGTGGACCTATGCCCATGAGCTGGGGCGGCAGCATATAGAGCAGGCTTTTTCGGATGAAGTGTCCACGGTGTGCTACGAAGGCATCACGCAGGAGCTGGCGGAGGAAACAATAGAAAGTGCCATCGGGGAGGGCTGTAACATTATCTTTTCGACCACGCCCGCCTTTGTGACAGGCAGCGTAAAGGCTGCGATCGCTCATCCTGACGTCAGGATATTAAACTGTTCTCTGAATACCTCTCATCGGTATATCCGCACCTATTACGCGCGTATGCATGAGGCCAAGTTCCTGATGGGAGCCATCGCAGGGTCCATGGCGGACAATAACAGGCTGGGGTATATCGCGGATTATCCCATTCTGGGGGTTATTGCCGGAATCAACGCCTTTGCACTGGGGGCGAAGCTGGTCAATCCCAGGGCGGAGGTTTATCTGGAATGGTCCAGGCTCAAGGAGCATGAGGACAGTCTGGAGAAGCTGAAGCAGAAGGGGGCATCCGTAATTTCAGGGAAGGATATGAATATTCCGGAGGATTCTTCCCGCTTTTTTGGCTTGTTCAGCGTAAAGAACGATTATCCCCGCAATCTTGCCATGCCTCTGTGGCACTGGGGAAAATTTTATGAGAGGCTTATCCGCACCATCATGGACGGTGCGTGGAAATACGATGAAAGCACGGATGCGGTAAAGGCGATCAACTATTGGTGGGGCATGTCCGCGGATGTGGTGGATGTGATTTATTCCCAGAGCCTTCCCATTGGGACAAAGAGGCTGGTTAATCTGCTGAAGAAGACCATCCATATGGAGGAGTTCAATCCCTTTGCAGGCATTCTATATTCTCAGCAGGGCATGGTTCAGGGCGATCCTGATCAAAGCCTGTCTGCACAGGAAATTATCAACATGGACTGGCTGGCGGAAAATGTCATCGGTTCTATCCCCAAGCCTGTGGAGCTTCAGGAGGAGGCGAAGCCCATCATGGACCAGCAGGGGCTGGAAACGGTGGAGCATTGACGGACGGTACAAGGGAGATACGGTATGAGAATACTGGCAATTGCGGATGTGGAGTCCAAGCTTCTGTGGGATTATTATAAAAAGGGTATGCTGGACGGCATTGACCTGATTATTTCCTGCGGAGACCTGGACCCCAGATATCTGTCCTTTCTGGTGACAATGAGTACGGTGCCTGTATTGTATGTGCACGGAAATCATGACACCAAGTATGAGACGGTTCCCCCGGAGGGCTGCACCTGTATCGAGGATATGGTCTATGTCTACAGGGGTATACGGATTCTGGGACTGGGGGGCTCCATGCGCTATAAGCCCGGAGACCATCAGTATACGGAGCGCGAGATGCAAAGGCGTGTCCGCAGGCTGGGTTTTCAGCTGTGGCGGCACGGAGGGTTTGATATTCTGGTGAGCCATGCGCCCGCCTACCAGCTGAATGACGGAATGGATCTGCCTCACCAGGGGTTCAAGGCTTTTCTTTCTCTGATGGAGAAGTACAAGCCTAAATTTTTTCTGCACGGTCATGTCCATAAAACCTATGGCAGGCAGCATAAGCGGTACGACAGGTATAGAGACACGCATGTAATCAATGCCTTCGAGAGATGCGTCTTCGACTTTGAAGCGGAAGACGTAAAGGAAAATCTGACGCGGTAAAAAAAATATAAAAAAACAGTCTCGAAACGGAAAAGCCCCGGAAGGAATTTACAGAAGCGGTCTTTGCGGATGGAAATTGCTTCCCGCGAAAGGGGCTTGGGAGTGGCGAGACGGAACTATAATTAGGAGGACCCGGCATGGAACAACATAATCCTGTACATGCGCCGATTCCCGGACTGGGGCTTCGCAGTATTAAAACGGCTCTTGCAGCCATGGCAGTGGCGTTTATCTACGCTTTTATTCCCAATCACGACCCCACCTTTGCCTGTATCGGCGCGATCTTTGGCATGGGTGCGGACATGGAGAATTCCCGCCTGAACGGGGGCAACCGCTTTTTTGGCACTGTCATAGGCGGCATAATAGGTCTTGCGCTGTATTGGCTGGAGCATTTGCTGTTTCCGGCCGGAAATGACTGGCTGCGCCTGCCTCTGGTGTTTATGGGCATTATTGTTCTTGTTATATTGTGTGTGAGTTTTCACTGGCCGGGCGGGGTCCAGCCGGGAGGAGTGGTGCTGTGTATTATTTTGTTTAACACGCCGCCCCATCATATCGATTACGCCGTATGGCGCATGATCGATACGGGAGTGGGGGTGGCGCTGGCGCTGCTTGTGAATTATTTCTTGTCCAGGGACAGGCTGGGAAGATGGTACCGGGCGCTGGTTAAAAGGAAGTTGCTTCCTGCGGAAAAATCCGAGGAGGAAAAGCCTACAGAGAATAATCAAAAAAAAGATTGAAAAAAGTCTTGTTACATGATATAGTAAAATTGTTAAAAAATTCAAGAGAAAAAAAGAAAATTTTGTGAGAAATGAGAAATAAATGAATTCTTTATCCTTTAAGCAGTACAGGGCAATAGATTTATGTATCTGGACGGTTATTCTGCTTGTGTTCGAGTCTGTCACGGCGATGGCGGCTGCAAGATGGTTTCCGGGGGAACTGTACACGCTCTCGCAGACGACAGCCGTGCTCTGCATAGTCATGATGCGGTGGGGCGGATATGCCGTTGTTCATGCGGTGGCAGGGGGAGCCGCTTTTTGCTTTGCCTCGGGGGGAAGCGTCGAACAGTTTGCGGTATATTGTGTGGGGAACTGCTTTGCATTGCTCGCGCTTGTGCTTTTTAAGGCCGTCGGCAAGGAAAAGGTAAGGGAAAAGGTACATATTACGGTTATTTATACGGCTGCGGCGTTCAGCGCCATGCAGCTGGGCAGGTGGCTGGTCAGCCTCATTTTCGGAGCTCCGCTTGATTCTCTGGTAATGTTTTTTGCCTCGGATTCGCTTACGCTTTTGTATTCGGCGGTGGTGGTGCTGATCTCCCGCAGGGCGGACGGGCTGTTTGAGGACCAAAGGAGCTATTTGATCCGGACCGAGTCGGAGAGGAGACAGCGGGAGGCGGATTTCTGAGCCGGCAGGTGCAGCCGGAACAGGGTGGGAAGCTATTATTACAGGAAGTTAAATGTGGTGTTAGGAGGTTGTTTATGAAGCAGAGTGGCGCTGGTGATTATTTGATTTTCGACGAGGAAACCGGAGTCTATGTTGAAAATCCCGAACAGGTTGTACGGGACGATGTGGAAAAGCATCATTGGCTGAACGTCTGGAGAACGATTATGAAGGACTGGCGTCTGTATCTGATGCTTGTTCCCATGATCGTCGTGTTCCTGCTGTGGCGTTATATGCCCATGTACGAGCTTCTCGGATGCTTTAAGGTGACGGACCCGGTAAAGCCGGTTGCCGACCAGTATTACGCGGGGCTGTCGTATTTTAAGAATCTGCTGGTAGGGGGGACGGGGCTTTCCATAGAATTCTGGAGGGCGTTCCGCAATACGTTTCTTCTCAGCTTTTACGGCCTGTGCTTCGGATTCCCGATGCCTATTATCATAGCGCTGTTCTTTAACGAGATACGCTCGAATGTCCTGCGAAGCGTGTATCAGGTCGTAACGTATCTGCCCAAGTTTATGTCGACGGTAGTTATGACCTCCCTGGTGACGATGCTTGTAAAGCAGGGTTCGCTTACCTCCGGCATGGGTATTTTATCGCAGTTTCTGGAGATGCTGGGACTCATCGACCATGTGACGGCAAATGCCGGTCTGCTGAACAATCCGTCTTTCTTCAGGGCCATTTATCAGATCAGCGGCATCTGGGAGGGCGCAGGTTATGACAGCATCGTATTCTTTGCCGCGATCATTGCCATTGCGCCTACAAGCTATGAGGCGGCGCAGATAGACGGGGCCGGGAAGCTGGCGCAGATGAGGTATGTGGTGCTGCCCTGTATCCTTTCCACCATTGTCATCATGCTGATTACAAGGATAGGCTCCCTGCTGAATGTAGGGTATGAGAAGGTTCTCCTTCTGTATAATCCAAACACCTATGTCACGGCGGATGTGGTGTCCACCTTTGCGCAGAGGTATGGTATGCTGGGCAATGCCGTGCCGGGGCTTGCCTCTGCCGCCGAGATGATGAACAATGTAATCGGTATGCTGCTGGTTATCGGTGCCAACACCATTGCGCGGAAGGCATCGAATGTGTCACTCTATTAAAAAGGGCTGAATGTGGAGCGGTATCGCGGGAGCCATGCGATATCCATGGGGATTATTATGAAAAGAAAACTTGAGATTTCGGAACTGATATTTAAGATATTGAGCTATACGCTGCTGACCATCTTTGCCGTCGCCTGCCTGTATCCGTTTGTCTATACGATTTCCGCGGCAATAAGCGGAAGGCACGCGGTGGATTACAATGAGCTTGTGCTGCTTCCCAAGGACATTCAATTTGAAGCGTTTCTTAGGATGTTCAACGATAATATGTTTTGGAATTCCTATACCAACACGCTTTTCCTTACCTTTTTCGGGACGATCTGGGCGCTGGGAATATCCATATTCGGCGCGTATGCCCTTTCAAAAAAGCGTCTGCTGTTCCGCAAGGGCTTTAATTTCTTTCTGGTGTTTACCATGTGGTTCAGCGCAGGTATTGTTCCGCAGTATCTGAACTATCTTGCCACAAAGCGGGTATTTCACTCCATAGGCATTATGGATGATAAGTGGCTGGTGGTTATGGCCATGGGTATGGCGGCAATGAATATCATACTGCTTAGAAATTCCTTTGAGGGAGTTCCCTCCGAAATAGAGGAGGCGGCGATAGTCGACGGCGCTACGGAGATGCAGGTGCTGTGGAGGGTTTACATACCCATGAGCAAATCTATTATAGCAACGGTGGCTCTTTTCTTTGGGATATCCCGATGGAACGGCTATTTCTGGGCCAGGCAGATGATCTCCAATACCAACGAGCATCCGCTCCAGGTATTTATCCGGCTGAAGCTGGAGGAGTTTACGGACCCGGAGGCGATGGCGGGCTGGAACGAGGCGTATGCTTCGGACTCTGTCATTTATGCGCTGATCGTGTGCTCCATTGTGCCTATTCTCATCATTTATCCCTTTATTCAGAAGTATTTTGCTAAGGGAGTAAATGCCGGCGGCGTTAAATAGAAGGTATGCCGGGTGAACGACCGGTCAATCGCGCAGCAATGCGGTTGATATTATAGAAACAGTTTTTTCAAACAATTCTATTAAGGAGGAGAAAGATGAAAAAGAGAAAAATCAGTGTCTCACTGCTGGCTGCTTCTCTTGTCGCGACTACGCTGTTGACGGGCTGCGGCGATAAGAAGGGTCCTTCGCTGGACTATGCAGAGGGCACAGTGCTTCGTATGGCGACAGGCTATAACAGCAAAAAGACAGGTATTGCCTTTGACGCAGAGACAGCGGGCTCAGGAGTTACGCTGGCTGACGGAAAGACCTACAATACCGGCGATCTCAAGCCTACCTGGGCAGCGCTGGAGGAAATCCTCGGCGTTGAGTTTGAGGACAAATATCAGGGCAACAGCGAGACCAAGGAGTGGGCTTACTGGAAGGATCAGCTGGATCAGGTTGACATGGTAGCGGGTACCGCAAGCGACCTTACCGTCGCGGGTACGGCAGGTCAGCTTGTAGACATCAACAAGTACATAGACAGCATGCCCAACTTCAAGTCGTATCTGGAGGCAAATCCCATTGTGCGCCTGTCTATTACCGGTTCCACCGCAGGCGATACGGCGGGTTCCATCTACTTTTCGCCTTACTTTGACGGCGTAAACGATATCGAGCGTATGCCTCTGATGAGAGTGGACTGGGTTCAGAAGCTGCTCGACGGCGAGGGAGAGTTTAAGGCGGACAAGAGCGGCAAGACTGCAGCGCCTGCCTATACGCCTTATATGCCTACGTCCGGCAAGGTGGAGATCGAGGTAGTTAAGAAGGACGGCTCCGGCGTTGAGAAGATTAATAAGGATTATGATGCAGCGGGCAACATTATCAAGGCAATGAACGATAAGGGCTCCATGACCGGTGTTGAAGCGGTCAATATGCTTCGTACTTATATTGACAAGGCTTATAACGGATATTACGGAACCACCCGTTCCGATCTGTTCTGCGGCCAGAATGCGGCATGGGACGCTGACGAGCTTGTAGCTCTCCTTCGCTGCGTGGTTGCAAACGCAAATACGCTGAACGGCACGGACAATGTCCAGGGTCTTTTCTCCCGTGAGGACGACAACAACCAGCGCCGTGTTGATATGTTCCGTTTTGCAGGCTCTCTCTTTGGAGTACGCGGACTTGAGTCCAGACAGGATTACCTTTACATCGGCAACGACAACAAGCTTCACGATGCGCGCCAGGAGGCTGCTACCTATGAGGCTCTTGCGAGGATGAACAGCCTGGCTAAGGAAGGGCTGATCTCCAAGTCGTTTTTGGAGAAATCCAAGGAGTCCAGCAGCACGATGCTTGAGAACGATCTCGGCTTTATGCACTATGACTACAATCAGACTCAGACTATTCTCAATGCTACCAAGCTTCAGGAAGGCGAGAAGTACATGGCAGTCATGGTTCCCGTTGCACGCTGGAACGACGGAACAGGCGAGAAGTTTATGAGATTTACCGAGTCCTGGCGTTCGGTTAAGACCGGCGGCTGGGCAATCTCCAAGGCAGGCGTGGGAGACGATACCAACAAGCTCAACGCGCTTCTTGCATTGATCGATTACGCATACAGCCCTGAGGGACAGATTCTGATGTCCTACGGTCCCGACGCTTTCATCAAGACCAATTCCGACGGCAGCTATGTGACCTTTAACTTTAACGGTAAGCAGATGCCTGTCATCGCAGACAAGACCTATGACGAGCTGTGGGAAAAGGCGAAGGGAAACTATACGAACTATGCCCGCATGTATCTGGGCTCTACTCTGAGCTTTGTAAAGAGTCAGGCGTTTGAGTATCAGTGTACGCATGAGGTAGGTAAGGAGGGCGCAGGTTATATTTCCACGGCTATCGGACTTGGCACCATACACCATCCTGAGCTTGCGCTTACAAGCAACGCATGGTATACCTCCGTTCCTACGGTTCTTCCCACCACGGATGTCGCTAACCAGACGATCAACGGCTTTACCGAGCTTGGCGCCAGCGGTAACTTCGGCCAGGGCAAGGATCAGACCAACCTGCTTGTTGACATTATCTGCAGCGGCTTCACCGGCGAGGGTACCGCTTCCGCGGATCAGACTGTTAAGACCGTTTCCGAGACATGGCATGGTTCTCAGTATCTTGAGCTGAAAGAGGCGGCTTGGCAGGAGCTTGTAACTTACTACAACAGCATGAACAAGTAAGGCGATTTTATGAATCAAGGCTTTTTATGAATCGGAAACTGCCTGAACGGTAATGAAACGCAGGCCGCGCGAAATTTTACCGCATCCGGGTTCTGGGCAAGGTTTGTTTTGCGCGGTTCTGCAAAATTGCAGCGGTTTGGCTGAATACCGGGCTGTTATGCAAAATCCACATTATGTTGCTTTGAAGGGGAGAGTCTTCCGAGAGGAGCGGCCTCCAAGGGGAGCAGATCTCCAAGGGGAGTAAATCTCCCCTTCCAATATAAAAGGAAGGTTTTTATGTATAAAAAACAAATGGTATTTCAGAGAATAGTATGTATGGCTGTTTTGACTGCTTCCGCTCTTGTGTTTTTCTATTCCCTTGGTCTTATGACAGATATGTTTGACAGCTTGTATTTAACAATTATTAATCCGGCGCGTCCGGAGAATACAACGGTGCGTGGCTCGGGAATTTATTACACCATGCAGCCGTTTAACAGCAGCTTGACCAGAGTAAGCATTGGAATGATTCTGGTTTCTCTGGTTTTGTTTATCATGAATACCCATTCGCGCAGGAAGTATTATATCGGAAATTTTGTTGCGATAGGGCTTTCGACTGTGTGTAATATTGCAGCGTCCGTTTGGGCGGTGGTTAATATATCCACTTTTAGAGCGCAGTTTGTAAATTTGGATTTTGCGGCGCTGAAGGAGCATTCGGAGAAGTGGGATACCCTGTACACGGAGTCCACGTTCTGGTTCGATGCCGGCTATGTAGTGTTCGGGCTGGTTATATTGGCAACGGTGCTGCTTATAGTAAATCTGATTTTGAAATTAACCATGATGAAGGAAGAAAAGCGGCTGATTGGGAGCAGAAAGGATGTTAAGGTATGACTTTAAATGATGATGCCCTTATTAAAAAGGACCGGTTACGTTTTACGAGAAACAAGCTTTCTGCAAACCTGACGCTGCTTGCAATTGTGTTTAACGCAATTTACTTTGTCAGTATATATACATCCGATGTGGGAAATTATTATTACAGAATTATCATAGGGGCGTCCGTTGTCTATAACCTGCTGTTTATGCTGGTGGCATTTCTGGCGTCAGAGGGCGTTAAGGGCTATAAAATGATGTATGCCTATGCGCTTCTTGTCTTGGGAGCAGGGCAGATCATAAGAATTTTTATCCTGCCTACGGATGCGAGAAACGCCACAGTGCAGCTTGAGATGCATGAGCAGATCGTAATGGGCAACGCACAGTTTATCTGGGTCTGCGCATTATTAATTGCGTCCGCGGTATTTTGTATCATTGCAGGAATTGTCGGTATAATTAAAACCAGCACGCTTGTAAGCTATCAGGCTGAGCTTGAAAAGGAGCAAAAGGGAGCGGCACATGAGTGAACTTAAATTACAGCATCTCGATAAAATATATGACAATAAGGTTCAGGCGGTTTTTGACTTTAACCTTGATGTCAAGGATGGCGAACTGATCGTTCTCGTGGGACCTTCGGGTTGCGGAAAGTCCACGACTCTGCGCATGGTGGCAGGGCTGGAGGATATCTCCGCCGGCAAGCTTATCATCGACGGTCAGGATGTCACGGCGAAGCCCCCTAAAGACAGGGATATCGCCATGGTTTTCCAGGATTATGCGCTGTACGGCCACATGACCATATATGAGAACATGGCGTTTTCGCTGATGCTTCGCAAGGAAAATGTAAACGTTGTGCATCAGAAGGTGATGGCGGCGGCAGAGATATTGGGCTTGACTGATCAGCTCAACAAAAAGCCCAACCAGCTTTCCGGAGGCCAAAGGCAGAGGGTTGCCATGGGACGGGCCATTGTCCGCACGCCCAAGGTATTTCTTTTTGACGAGCCATTATCCAATCTTGACGCCAAGCTGCGCGGTTCCACCCGCCGGGAGATTTTGCTGCTCCACAAGCGTCTGAAGGCGACGATGCTTTATGTCACACACGACCAGACAGAGGCGCTTACGCTTGCGGACAGAATTGTGTGCATGTCCATGGGGCATGTCCAGCAGATCGGTACACCGCTGGAGCTTTATTATACTCCTGCCAATCTTTTCGTGGCAAGCTTTATCGGGCTGCCGCCCATTAATACCTTTGATGCCGTTATACGAAATGGGCAGGCTGTAGGCAGTGAATTCAGCATAGCGCTGACTTCGGAGGAAGCGGAGCTGCTTGCCGGGTATGAGAACAAAACGGTGGTTCTCGGGGTGCGCCCTGAGGATGTGATACAGGGGGGGGAGATTTCGGTGAACGTATTCTCAAACGAGAACCTCGGTCAGACTACCCTTGTAAACGGAGTTGTGGGAAAGCAGAAAATTACCTGCAAGTTCCGCGAATGGTGCAGCTATAAGCCTGGCGACACGGTCAATGTCTCTTTCAAGAGAAAGCATTTCTTTGACAAGGAGACAACCAGGGCAATTCGTTGACGACGGTTTTTTCAATTTATGATAAGGAGAACAAGGCAGATGAAACAAAAACAGGAGTCCGCTAAACAGAAGCGAGGGAAAAATGAATTTGTCCGCAAGTTTTTCGTCTCTCTGAAGCGAAGCCCTCAGAATATTCCGTTAGTAGTATTGGGGATAGCGTTCCTTGTCTACTCGCTTAATCTTACGTCGATATCTAACACTACGGCGAGGATAAATACGCCCAATATGGGGCAGTGTGAGTTTGTGGCGATGCTGTTGTCAATTCTGGCATTTGTCTGTTTTTTGAGGACATTTCCGAAGCGTCAGAAACCGAATAAAATAATGCTCTCGATTCTGTATGCGATGCTTGGAATCATGATTTTTGTAGACGGCGTTTATCTTGTAAGGATCGGTCAGGCGGTGAATCGTGCCGTGAATCCGATCAAAAAATCAGCGGATATCTCCGCTGCTCAGACCACGGTTATCATGCATATCGTATTTGTTGCCATATGCGCCGTCCTGCTTTTAACACTGCCATTGTACGCAAAGGGCTTGAAGAAGATCAACACCTCCATCGATGTGGAGGGCAACGGTGAAATGGCGGAAATCGATATTTCCGGTGAGGATGAGTAGGAAAGGGTAAACAGCCCTATTCTCTTTTATAGAAAAATTATGTCAAAGAAACAGAAAAAACACCAGGGCGAAAAGCCCGTGGCGGAAAATTATTATGACTTGAAGACCGATGCGGTCGACAGGCTTGTGAACGCGGAAGCCGCCCCCAGGGTTCCTGACGCAGAGATAAAAAAATATACCTCAAAGGGAAAAAAACGTATTCCCACATGGCTGAAGATCTGTTTTGTAAAATTTTGGTTCAGCGGCGCTATGTGTTACTTTTTCCTGTGGGGTCTGGGAACGTATATTTCCGGGCTGGATCTGATGTTCGTGCTGGCGGTGGGGCTGGGGCTGTCCGTGGATTTGCTGGTCAATCACCTGCTGCGTTATTTTGAACCCGAAAAGGGCGCTTATAATAAATGGATGATGATTACGACCAGAAAGTTCTGGTCAATCTTCATAAATGTAATCTATTCGGGCTTGGTGTTGTTCTGTATTGTCAGCACATATAATATGATCAATACGATTCTGGTTGGCGATATTGAAACGGCGCAGAGAGTGGCGGTGCCCGTGGAGCCCATTTTGTTTGGGCTGCTGTATATGGGGTTTGATATGTTGTTTATCACCGTGAAAAATACGATTATAAAGGTTTTCCGCGATGCGGAGGCAAAGGTAGCAGGCGACAGAAAACAGAGCAGCTAAGGAAACAGATTAAAAAGTGGGAGAGTCGTTATGTCATATTTAACATTGAGAGGAATCAACAAAATTTACCCGAACGGATATCATGCGGTCCACGATTTCAACCTTGAAATTGAAAAGGGTGAATTTATCGTGTTTGTAGGCTCATCCGGCTGTGGTAAATCCACAACGCTGCGTATGATTGCCGGGCTCGAAAACATCAGCAAGGGCGATTTTCTCATCGACGGAGTCAGGGCAAATGAAAAGGGTCCCCGAGAGCGCGGCGTGGCAATGGTTTTCCAAAGCTATGCTCTCTATCCGCATATGTCGGTTTATGAAAACCTTGCGTTTGGACTGACGCTCCAGGGGGTCGACGAGGACGTCATAGAGCAAAAGGTATATAAAACAGCCAAAATACTTGGATTGACGGATTATCTCGACAGAAAGCCCCGTGAGCTTTCAGGA
>ERZ808051.1079-NODE-1079-length-20971-cov-4.498421_pt1 | contig 20971 bp, 18 predicted proteins | sample MGYA00380199_ERZ808051 | MGnify/ENA primary metagenome ERZ808051 (study PRJEB31490, sample SAMN06133391) | mouse gut metagenome | isolation source: J11 | host: mice | place: China: Chengdu | collected 2015-05 ...
AAGAACATTTCCTCCAGTGTCCGCTCCTTCTGCTCAATGCGGCGCACCGCGATACCCTCGCGGACAAGCAGAGCCATCGCGGCGGACATTATATCATTTCCATACTCGGGTAAGGACGCTGATAAAGTATCCGCTTTCTGTATCGACACACAAGCATTATCTTTCGTCCCGTAGGCAAGTGTCAGCGTACTTGTGCGTGTTCCGCCGGGCATCAGCCCCGCAAATTTCTCCGCATCCTCCGCGCGCAGAAACTCAATCAAAAACCCCTGTGCCCCGCCCACATTCTTTAATTCCTGCATCAACCCCTGCTTTACCAGCTTCCCTTTATGCAGCACGGCACATTCATCACAGATCCGCTCCACGTCGGAGAGGATATGCGTTGAAAAAAGTACGGTTGTCCGCTCCTTCAGGGAATGCAAAAGTTCGAGGATCTCCCTGCGGCCTGCCGGGTCGAGCGCGGAGGTCGGTTCATCGCAGATCAGAAGCTTTGGATTTCCAAACAATGCCTGCGCAATCCCAAGCCTCTGCTTCATTCCCCGCGAAAAGCCCTGAATGCGCTGCTTCGTTTTTGAAAGCCCCACAAGTGCCAAAAGTTCTTTCGCCCTCTCCTTTCCCTCCTTCTTCGAAATACCGGAAATTTCCCCGCACAAAAGCAGATATTCTTCCGGTGTCAAAAACCCGTAAAACTCCGGAACATCCGGCAGATACCCAATAAAGTGGTTGGCGCGGCTTTTCCCGAAACTAACCTGCTCCCCGTGCACGCGGATTTCTCCCGCATCCGTGTCAAGCAAACCAAGGATCATCTTCATTGTTGTTGTCTTGCCCGCGCCGTTTTCCCCGACGAAACCAAATATGCAGCGATCCGGCACAGTAAGACACAGATCATCCACCACGGTGCGCGTGCCAAAACGTTTTGTTACATGGGATAATTCCAGCATTTATTCCTCCCCCTGCTTTCCCAGCGCAAAATATAGAATCGGCCCCCAGAACTGCATCCCGACCAGGCTGACGAAAAGCCAAAGCCCCCGGCTTCCCCTACGGTAACTGTCATGTGTCAGGATATGACGAATCGTGTACGCCAAAAGCCCGAATTGTACAATCACAAGTGGAATCAGAAATGGTAAAAATTCTTTAATCTTTTCCATAATATTATCCTCCTTACCCACCGCTCTCATCTTTACGACTAAGAAGCGGCGGACATCTTTAAATAGGTTCAATTTAATTCTGCCCGGATTTTTGCCAGTTCCTCCTGTGGAAGACCGGAAAATACCGGATTCTCAAGTGCCTGCCTGACACTTTCCATAACCACCATGCTATCCCTGACCGCATCCGTGCCAAGCTCATTTTCTTCAAACCATTCTTCCAGCCGGTCAAGAAGCGGGTCCGTGCAAAGACGCATATCCGTCCGTTCCATTTCCTTTACAATCCGCGCAAAACGATGCAGGCGTTTTATAGCCTCCGCATTTTTACCATGGGCGCAGTACACAGTCGCGGCGCTATAGTGAAACTGCGCCTCCGCATTCCGACCCGCCCTTCCGACTCCGCCCTCAGACAGTACCGCATCCACCCGCCCTATCATCGCTTCGCATTTTTCCAGCTCCCCGGTATGCAAATGAAGATAATTTACCACACTGTTTATCATTGCAAGTACCGCTTCATAAAAACAAATCTGCACGCGCGCATCCGCCTTTTTGGTATCGCCTGCACGCATATATGCCTGAAATAGAAGGGAATCCGCATTTCTTGCGAAACTGTATGGATTGCAGACATCCTCCATGACGGTGATAACCTCGTCGTGCTTTCCCTGTTGAAGTTTGACCACCGCCTCAAGTACAACCGCGTCCCTGCACAGGCCACTGTCCCCGGAATTGCCGTAGATCCTTGCACAGAGTTTAAGAATCTCTTCTAAAACATCCCCCTGTTTTTCTGGTTCTGCCAGTATAAAATGATTCAACCAGAGAATACAGATCTGAAACAGAAAATTATAGCAGGAATAATAATTTTTAACAAGTTTTTGTGACCGTAAAAAAACTTCCTCAAACGGCTTTTCTGCAAAGTCCTTTGCCAAGCCGCGGTAAAGGCTGCGGATCTGCATCCTGTTAAGTCCGGGATGGTAGCCTAGCAATTCATCAAGCGTCACATCGTAATAAGTGGCTAGCAAAAGCAGAGTCTGGATGTCCGGCAGGCTCTGTCCGGTTTCCCATTTGGAAACGGAAGCCTTGGTTACGCCGATAAAATCCGCGAGAGCTTCCTGCGTGATACCATGCCTGCGGCGAAGCATTGTAATATTTTGGGCAAAGTTTAAATCGTCCATTTTCGGAATTCCTCTTTTCTGATTTTGATGTTGATAATCAACAGGTTCTTTGCAGCGGGAAATATCCCGCTGTGGTTGATTTTGTTTCGGAGAATTCATCCTTGAGGCTATTATAAGCGCATTACACAGCAATTAGCAAGCGAAGCAAACGATATTATAAGAAATAAAATCAACTGTGAAGAAACTTATAAAGGGGAAATAAACTGTACAATAAAAAGATCCCCCACTTTTTCAGGAAGTGAAAAAATGGGGGAGTTTTATCGAATGCTATTACGTACAGGAGTTTAATAGGCTTTCCGGTAAAACTCTTGTCCCGGAGGTAATATAGAAATAATGGGTGGTTGCTATGTTACGATTGTAAAGATAAATAACAATCTTTGGTGCACAAAAAAATAAAGGGGCAACGCCGTTTACACACCGCATTGTCCCTTATCACATTATCTCACTCCCGCTTCCTCTCCCTGCTCTTGCCTACTGCCCCCTTCAAAATATGTATTCCTATAAAATGGCATTTTCAACATCGACGTATTCCACAACTTCATAAACTCTGCATTCCCGACTTTCCGGTTATAAACTTCCTCCCCTTCCCCACAATTCGCGAACTCCTTAATTGACTCCGCAAGATACACATTCTCCTCATCGTACCCGACCACAGGGACAAAATGAAGATACCGCTCCCCCACCCGCGTCCGCAGCATTACGATAACCGGCGCACCTTTACAGATCTCCCTTTTCAGCGCTTTAAAATTCCCCGCGCAATATTTTACCCGGATTCCGTAACAGGAAAGCATCTGCACGATTCCCTTCGGGTATACATACCCTTCCTTTGTTTTTTGCGGCATCTTCTTATAAAGGACATTTCCGTCCGCCTCTCTCCCATGATGCCTTAAAAGATAAGCGGATGCAAATGCAGAACACTCATATTTTGTCTGAAAGTCAATCCTGTTTTGCCCTTCCATCATGAAATGTCTTTGGGCACACCTTCTTGAATACCTGATATGCAGTCTTCCCATAAGCAGAATATCTACTACAGTTGTAATAATCAGATAATTAACAAAAGTGCTACATACCCAATAAAATACGCCCCACATACTTTTCCTTCCCCCGTTCTTCCCCATGCTGCCCCGCTTACACACTGAAGATTATCACCGTTCCGCAAACAGGAGCGCTTTATTTTTTACATTGATCCATCCTGTTTCTCTTCCCCGATCTTTACTGCAAAATCCATTGCCAGCAGTGCCACCTTATCCTTGTCTGAAAGCTTCGCCATATTGGAGAGGCTTCTCTCTTCCCATACCTCACTGTCCAGATTGTCCGCGGCGTAGAAGAATTGGAACACATCCTTCCCCCGAAACTGTGCCAGCGCCGCCACGGCGGAACATTCCATATCCACACAGATGCATCCCGCTTCCTTCCGCCTTGCCACTTTTGCCTTTGTTTCCCGATATATGCCATCCGTGGTCCAAGTTTTTCCAACCGTATAGTTACAATTAATATGGTCGAGCATTTCCCGGAACTCACCTATGTATTTTGTGTTGACCGCGATCTCATCCGACGGCGGGGCGTAATGGAAACTGGTTCCTTCTTCCCTGACCGCAGTGTCCGGAATTATTATGGAACAATCTGCAATTGATGCATCCAGCACACCGCAGGTTCCAAACATCACGACCTTTTCCACACCCATTGCAAAAATATCTTCTAAGAGAGCAACGCAGGGCGGGGCTCCCACATCGGACATAAAAAGGGCAAGTTCCACACCCTGATGAACTGTTTTATAAACTGGGATCACCATATTGGCGACCCTGCTCTCCGCAATCTTCTCACCTCCAAAACTCCCAAGCATCCGCCCAAATGTTTCGCTTGCAAAGCAGGTCACTGCCGTTTTGGGCATTCCCTCCACCGGCGCAACGATATCGTCAGGGTTGACGACTGCCCGGATGGCATCATCAAATTCCTCTAATACCATATATTTTCTGCTACTCAAAATATGGACAAATATACCCATATCGAGATATTGAAAGTTTTCACAAACATTTCTTACTGTTTCACCGTGTATGCTTTTGACGATCCAAAGATCAGCCTACTCGCAGGTTCTTCTACACTCCACAATCGTTATTTCCCGACTAAGCCATCGGTACATACTTACAAATGCTTCCTTATGCTGTTTTGTAAGTTTTTGCATCTCTTAAATTAAGACTTGCATTGTAATCCCTGCCTGCTTCATACCCACATTCGCATTGATATATCCTGTCAGAAAGTTTTAAATCTTTCTTTATTCGTCCGCAACCGTGACACCGTTTCGAGGATGGATAAAACCTGTCAACAATCCTTAATTCAATACTGTTTTCTTCACATTTATTTTTTAACTTTGTCCTGAACTCATAAAACTTCTGTGAAGCAACTGCTTTTGAGAGATGCCTGTTCTTCATCATCCCTTCTATATTCAAATCTTCTATGGTGATATAAGATGGCTTGGTTTTCACGATCTCATTTACACATTGATTGATATAGTCTGTACGCATATTATCCATTCTTTGATGAAGTTTCTGTACCTTTAAGACTTGTTTTTGAATATTTTGTCTAGTAGCTTCTCCTTTCTTTTTGGAACGCTTTTTATAGTCTTCGTATTTCCTCGAAAGACAGCGTTGTTCCCGTTTTAATTTCTTTTCCAGCTTCTTTATTCTTTCTGTTTTGTTAATATTTTTCTTAACGTTCCCATTGCTTATAACTGCAAATTCTTTTACACCTAAATCAATTCCCAAACCAAAATCATTTAACTGCGGTTTTTCCTGCTCCTTTTCTTCAACTAACACAGATATATAATATCTTCCTGCCTTACAGGATACCGAACCACTTTTTATCATTTTCCCCGACTTTGTAACGGGAAGATACCCTTTTTCCTTTAACCTTACCCATCCAAGCGTTGGAATTTTGGTTCTGTGTCTTTCACATTGGATCCTTGTTTTTGCGTCTGTTTTCACAAAATACATTTTCACATCGGACTTGTTTTTCTTTTTAAATCTTGGAAAGCCACTTTGATGTTTAAAAAATCTCTTAAAAGCCTTCTTCGCATTCATAATGCTTTGTTTTACCGATTTTGAACTGACCTCTTTTATCCATGATTTCCCTGGATTTTCAAGAAGATAAACATGATTCAGCCATTTGGAAAAATCCATTCCAGATACAAACTTCTTTTCTTTCTCATATACTTCTTTATTCTGGGAAAGGTATAAATTATAAAGGTATCTGCAAGTGCCGATGGTCTGATTGATCTTTTGTATCTGTTCCGGACTTGGGTTTATTTCCGTTTTGTAACTCTTTCACAATTTCCTCGTCCTCCTTTATCTGATTTATTTATTTCCTTAATCCATATAATCTACAACGAAACACATGTAAGATTGCTATCATGTCTTGAACCAGTTCTTCCTTCGGTGAAAGAGTTTCATTCTTTACGATAATTATTTTAGTATTGAATTTCTCACAAAACTTTTCAAACCAATCATAACCAAAACGGATAAATCGATCTTTATTCGTGATTACGATTGTCTTTATTCTATTTCCCATAACATCATCGAATAATTTATTCCATTTTTTCCGATTATAATTTAATCCACTTCCAAAATCTTCGATACATTGATTTACAATCACACCCTTTGCGTTGCAAAACTGTTTTAAAAAATCCACTTGATTTTGCAAATCATCTTTTTGATTTCTTGTAGAAACTCTTGCATAAATCACGATATCTCTTCGATCATTCTTTGTTTTTATCCCTTTGAATTGTAAATACTGGTCATAAGTATAATATCTTCTGTCAGTAGGAGTACGATTCGCTTTTCATATCCCATCTCTGTCCCAACGTTGCAAAGTTTTAACCAATACTCCTAATAATTCAGCAAAATCTTTTGGTTTATAATTTGTGATATTTAACGTGTTCATAAATGTAACTCCTCTCTTTTATAAACACATTATATCATATATAAACCTATTTGTCTATATTTTCAATAACTTAATATTATCTCCTCCTTATTTTTAGTCCCGCAGATTCCTTCCCTGTACCACCACCCTCGAAGCGGTTTTCTGTCCACTCCGTTCCCATAAAACTGCTTCTGGTACAGCGAAGGTTTCTGCTGTTTTTAGTTCCGCAGATTCCTTCCCCATAACACCATTTACAAAGCAGTTTCGATCCAATACCTCTTTATCCTCTCCCCCTCCACTTCCACGGTTTTCTCATAAACTCCCCCGTTTGCAAGAATTACCCTCTCGCTTTCAGGATTTGTTTGCGAGCAGGTCACCAAAACCTTTTGTAAACCGCGTGCCCGGCAGTTTATCAGATTTTGGCGCAGCATTTCCTTCGCGTAACCTTTGCCTCGCTCCGAAGGTCGGACTGTGTAGCCCATATGCCCGCCCCAGAGTCCTAAGACCGGATGGTTGATATGGTGGCGCAGGTCGATAATCCCGACGATGCACCCGTCACTCAAGCGCTCGGCAACATAGGATGTTGACGGCACTCTCCCCTCCGGCGGATTTTCCCCATCCGACTGTCTTTTAAGAACATTCAGCCACTCCTCCATTGTGTCAGCCTGTCTTAGTTCGCCGCAGCCCGCAAAAGCATCCTCCCCGGAATCCGCTGCCAAAATTTCGGCTTTTAATGACATGACCTGCTGTGCATCCCGCATGGACGGTTCGCGAAGCAAAATACCCGGGCTGCTTTCCATATGTAACATACCATCCATCCCCCTTATTGATTTATCTTTAAAGGAAATTATATCCCTTTGCTGCTTTTGCATGTCAGATGGGGCTTATCCTCCCACCTGACACAACTGGTAGGTTAAAGATACCACTTCACAGAAAAAAACACAAGAAAAAACTTGAATATTCCTAAAATCTCTTTTGCTCAAAACTCACAAAAATTTTGGGATATATCCACCATCTTCTCGTAAATTCCACGTACCCTGCCCACATCGCTCCCATGCAGGTACTCATGCCAGAACACAAAAGAAGTGATAACATCCGCAGCATCCATATGGCGGCAGATTACCTCCGGAATAAGAGCTTTACCGGAAAGCCTTTTAAACTCCTGTACATAAAAGCTGACTGCCCGCCCTATATCTGTATTCAAACCATCCGCACCAAGCCTGCTGAAAAAGAAACTTAAATCACCCGATGCTGCCCCCACAGAAACGCCCTGCCAGTCACAGATTAGAACATTTCCCTGCTTATCCATAAGAAGGTTGTCAAAGTGGAAATCGCCGTGGTTTAAAACCTCCTTCTCCTGTGCATGCCACCGGATAATGTGGTTGATCTTTTCGGCAATCTCTTTCAGGGGCGCTGAAGAAAAACTGCCCGGATGTTCGTCAAGAACACTTTGCCAGCCGGAAACATACTCTTTCACCTGTTCTTCTAAAAGCAGGTTTGCCTTTTCTTCCTGTCGTTCCTCCTGTTTTTCCTTATTCTGCCGTCCCTCTTCCCGCACCAGAAAATCCGGTATTTTTGCAGTATGCACGGCGGCAAGCGCCTCCATAATCTTTTTCATCAATCCAGTATCCAACTCACTTCGCAAAATTTTTTGGTAGCACTTCATCAAAATAAAGATTTCTTCCCCTGTTTCATAAATATCGCAGACTTCCGGCAAAAATGCCAGCCGAGGATCATCCTTCCTTCCGCCAGCATATTGATACCAGAGCGCCTCCTTCCGGTAAGACGCATACCTTCCATCCTCTCCAAGTTCCGCCCTGGAAACGCATTTAAGCACATATTTCCCTGCAATATCATACACTTTTGCTCCACTGGCTCCACCAGCAAGCAATTCCGCCCCATTATTTTCCAAATATTCCCTTGCCTCTTTGATATCCATATTAGTTCCCTCTCTTTCTTCAAAATACTGCCATACCCGTTTCTAAAACCAGTCTATAACACACTCTCATATTTTCCATCTGCTGCCCACACACTTACTCCCCCGCGCATCCACTTAAAAACACCCAATAAAAAACCACCTTTCTGAAAAATTATTATGATACAAATCCATAATAACACTTTTCAAAAAGGTGGTGTGCAAATATAAGGTTTTAACTTACAGGCTGCGGGCTTTTTTCCACCCCGCAATCCCCGTATTCATCTTGTTCGCCAAGAGCGCGCATCTCATTAAGAAGCCTTAAAAGTTCCTCCGCCTTCTTCCTTGTAAGCAGGAGAGTTTCCAGATACCGATCCGCCCGGTAGATCAGCGTTTCACTCTCCCCCGGGTTCGTCAGGGAACAGACCGCCCCCTCCGCATCCTCCGCATCAAATGCCGCGAAAAAACTCTTGATTGCCATCATACTGTACCCATTATCTAACAGCAGACGTATCACATGCATGCGCTCCATGGTATGCGGCGGATAATAGCGCTTTTTATAAGCCGTCACCTGACCAAGCAGCCCATTCCGTTCCCAGTTGCGGACAGCCTCCGGGGTAACACCGACCAGCGCTGCCGCCTGTTTTTTTGTGTACCCTTCCTCTTTCGCCTGTTCCATCGGATATGAACTGTATTCCTTTTCCTCTAACCCGCCATCCTGGTTTGATTCATATCCCTTATCTTTTATCCCTCCAGCCGCCCCCATTCTTTCCCACACAGTTTTAACCGCCCTTCTCGTCCCTGCAATATCCTCCTCTATTGCCCGCAGATAGTCTGCTGCCGCAGTCTGATACCCCCCAAGATCCCATTCACGCGCCGCAAAAATCAGACCCATACTGATTTTGCGCAGCCTTTTATTCACAAAGCCCCCAAATACAAGACTGCATATGCGAACCTGATAGATATGTTTTTTTTCGAACATGCGATAACCGTTTGACAGGCGTTTAGCCGGGGAAAGAAATCCACTTTTCTCATAAAAACGGATGGTGCCTGTTTTCACGTTAGTCAGTGTTGAAAGTTCGCCGATCCGGAATGCTGTTTTTGTATCTTCCATCCTAAAAACCCCTTCCCCGCTTATCTTATTCTATAAAACTAATTTGTAAGCTGCATTCGCTACATTCACTTGCAGTTCCTTGAAAGTAAACATTCTCGGAACGGGGAATTTTACATCGTATTCCAAACTGTTAGCTACTGTATCCATAACAGATTTTATACAGAAAGCTGGCATATCAACTCTGTTATTCTGCCGCTCCCGATCAATTCATTTTTCCCTGTGGCAGGATGCCAGAAATTCTCCCCGTAATATATTCTACCATCTGAGAGTCGAAAAAGTCCAGCACAACTAACTCTCATTCCCTATTTTGATAACTGCCACAGGATTGCCGCTCATTCTTTATTCTAACAACTGCCACAGGATTGCCGCCCATTCCCTGTTCTAACAACTGCCACAGGATTGCCGCCCATTCCCTGTTCTAACAACTGCCACAGGATTGCCGCCCATTCCCTATTCTAACAACTGCCACAGGATTGCCGCCCATTCCCTATTCTAACAACTGCCACGGGATTGTCACCTCTTCACCCGTTCCGCCGTCAGGGACAGTATCAGCATTATTTGAATAGTCCGGTGCTTGCTCATAGTAAGTTACCACCTCGTCAAAGAACGCGTGCGCCCAGCCATCCACCTGTTCATCACTAAGCTCAATATAAAGATCCTCGCCAAGATATTCTGACAAATCAATTACGTAAGTTCCCATATCAGCCCAGGAACCACCCGCCGCAAGGCTCGGGAAATTCACGTCACAAAAGCGGTTCTGTGCATAATGCCCCACCTCCGTGCCATCCACCTTGTACACGCGCACCGCCGCGGCATGACCTCCCATGCGCAGGGAGATAAAACCGGAACCGGAAAGAGTGAAATTTGTTGACCTTACCGCCCAGGTATCACCCTCCTCAATCCCATTGTTCCAGCCATCCAGATGGTAATTGCCCGCCTGGTTGTATGGCAGCGCCTCCCCCCAGTAATTTTCTGCGGAAATCACACCCGCTGCGTGACCGTCCACGTAACTCCACTTATCATTTAAAACCGTCCATCCCGCAAGATTACCCGACTCAAAGCCGCCGTTTGCAACCGAATTATGATTCGACATTGCAACCACTGTAAAATTCGCCTCAATTGACTTGCCTTCATAGGAAATTCCGTAAGTCACATTATAACAGCCCGGCACACTCATATCAAAGGAAGAAAATCCATCCGTATATTCTGTTCCACCAAAGTTTACCTTCAAAATTTCAAATCCTGTAACTTCGGTGTCGCCGTAGGATGCCTTTGCATCCGCGATAAATCCGGTCAGATCAATATTCCCGCAGTCCACCACCTTATGCTGTACATAAGAATTCATAACCAGCGCGGCAAGCGGCACCGGGTACGGATAATTATTGTAATAGTTTAACAGTGTGGTCAGATCATCGTAGGAGGCGGAGTTATATGTTTCGCCCTTGATTTTGTCAAGCTGCTCTATCTCAAGGGCAGCCACCTCGTCAAGTGTCATGGAAACCCTAAAATCATCCACATTCATAAACGCAAATCCGCCACCATCATTCGCATCCACAACTTTCAGATAGAGCACTCTCCCTTTGTACTCGCTCGCATCCACATACACGCGCAGCAGTGTAAGCGCAAGCGCAGGGTCGCTGAAATAAGTATTCTCTATTTTTATCAGTTCCTCGTCCGTGTTGCCGTCACATACCGCAACATAACAGTTCTGATTGCCCGCACCAATCATAAAACTGATATAGCCATCCCCGCCAAGCGTAAATTTCGTGGAGCGGATCGCGCCGGTCATACTCTCCAAAATCGCACCATTATTACTCCCGTCAAGATAGAAACTCCCCTCGCCGTACACACTGCGGTCGCCCCAGTACATCTGGCCTGTCGGAACCACTCCCGCATTGGAAAATGCTGTACCTTCCAAAATTTTCCATCCCGTCAAATCCCCGGTTTCAAATCCGCCATTCTCGATGGTGGTCAAAGTTTCATCCTCCACAAACGGCTTTTCCCCATAAGCCTCTATCTGGCGCTTATAATCAGCTTCAGCCGCCTTTACTTCCTCCTCGTTTGCACAGACTTTAAACGCGTCCAGATTGAAATACGCATAATCAAAACCGTCATCATTGTCCGTTATCTTAATATAAATATTTTTGCCGACATAATCGGAGAGGTTGACCACCTTCGTAATCAGATGATCCGTAATAAAAATACCATCGCAGTCCGTATTTGCAACTTTAGCTATTGCAGCATCGTTCCCCTCTTCAAAGAACTCCACATACATCTTTTCTGTATTCTTTCCTCCCCCCATCTTAAAAGTTATAAAACCGTTCCCGCCAAGTGTAAATACATCCGAGGTCAGTGTTCCCTTCATCGCAGGATTATCCGCAGCGGTTCCGCAGAAAAAGAAGGTTCCGTCCTTCTCCATCTCCACACCGTTCATTTCACTTACATCACTTAATCCCCGCACATTAAAGGAGGAACCGCTCCGCGTCCAGCCAACCCACTGCCCACTCTCGTGTTCCGTTTCAAAACTGCCATTTACAATATCAGCCGCTGCATTTTTTATATCCTTATCCTCACTTGCATCCTTGCCACAGCCCGCGCCTCCGTACAGCATACCCGCCACAACCAGGCAGGAAAGCACCCTTGCCGCATTTTTTCTATACATATATTTCCCTCCTGTTTAATTTGTGCCGGGCGGAAAATCACTTCCCGCCCGATTTACAGCCTGCATACCGTCCCTGCCGCACCGTCAAACTATACTGACACTAATATTGAATCGGCTTCATCTTCGCGACATACAGACTTTCCACTGTCATATCCCCATCTGAAAATAATTCTGTGCCCTGCGCATTATAGTCCCCGTAACTGCGCATGGTAATCGCCTTTGTATCGTTAAAAAACGCCTCAATTAACGAGCGGTCAACATAAATTTCAAGCGCAAGTTTCCCGTCCTCTAAAGACAGCGCGCCCGACACACTGTTCGTAGGTGCGTTTGTTCCCTTATTTTTCGTATCGCCAAAAATCTTTTCCTGCTTGGGGCTGTATGTAAAGAAAGTCATATTCCGGTTTCCATCCGATTTTACTCGGATTCCAAATTCTTCCTGGTCTTTCGGCACAAGAACCGCCCTGATATAAAGCAGGTCACCCTGCACCTTTTTTAATTCCTCATTTGCCTGCATAAGTGTAAGGTTCTCTGCATTGACAAGTACTTCCCCTTCCTGTCCATGAAGTGCAGAAATCGGCGCAATCTTCACATCCGTCCCATCATCGTTCAACCAGAGTTTCCTTGTCAGCCCGACACCGTGTGCCCACCCTGCAAAGCCCTGTTCCGCCCCATCCCTCTGATCCTGCATAATACTGAATACGCACACATCACCAGTTACCGGGTCAATAAAGACACTTGGACCGGTAAAGACGTTGCAGCCATAATCAAGCAGTGATGGCTGATTATCAAATATCTCATCCGGCGTAAATTTTCCCGTTTCCGCATCAAAATCGCCGAGGAAATAGTACACTTTATTATCCGCAGTTGCTGCGGGAGCCGGGGAAATCATAAAAATATATTTCTTTATTGTCCCTGCTTCATTGGTCAGCGGGATTAAAATCGGCAGCTCCCAGCTTGTGCCGTAGAGTGCGGACGGGTTATCAAGTTCATAGACCGGTCCCATATACTTCCAGTCCATCGCAACTGTACCGTCGGGCTTTAATTCAAGCGTTTCTGTTTCGTACAGGATGGCACTGCCTCCCCTTGACTTTGTGCTTCCTGTACACACAAGCATGCACCAGAGATCCCCCTCCTTAAAGATATGGGAATCCCGGAATTCACCGACACGCCCCTGTCCTGCCTGCTGGGTTATCGCAAGCTGGTCACAGATTACCCACTCGGTCAGCTCGGGGTCTGAAAGGTCAGCCGGGTAAGCAACTCCGATATTCTGGTTGGAAAGCAGTCCGTCCTTCGAAAAACTGTCGTTGCCCGCCGTAAAAAACAGGAGCGGTACACCGTTTGCATCAAGTGTTGCGCCGCCCGACCACACACCGTCCGGCGTGACGGTATTCTCGGTAGGAGTGATGGCTTCCTTAATCGGTTTCCAGTTCACCATATCCGTGCTTACCATATGTCCCCAGCATATATTGCGCCAGTAAGTCCCAATCATATTGCTCTGATAAAACAGATGGTACATCCCGTTATAATACACCGGCGCGTGCGGCTCATTCATCCAGTGCTGGTAGGGTGCACCATGGTATTGCGACCGGTATATATCTTTGGTCAGGATATTTTCAAGCCAGATATCTTCAAACGCGATTTCCGGCGCATCAACAGCCGTAATTTCCTCCTCTTCGAGCACTATATTATAGAGTTTTAATTCGTCCATCAGACCCGCAAACATATTGAATGTACCAGCGGCAATCTGTTCCGCGTCCGAATTTTTGCCAACAAGAAGCTTTTTGTTTTCTGTCGGGCTGATCTTTGCGCCCATTGTAATCCATTTGGAACCAATCTGTTTTCCGTTTAAGTACAGGCAAACCCTGCCATTTTTTCCGTCAAAAGTTGCGGTTACCTGGTTCCACTCATATTTTTTCAGATTTTCGCCATCCCCCCAGAGTGTGATCCATTCGTCACCCGTCCCAACTTCAAAGCAAAGCCGTCCAAATCGCTGGTAGCCGAGCAAAAATCCCTGTTTCTTCGCCTTGTCGTACTGGCTGACAATGGCAGTTAGATGTGCATTCCCCGCGGCAGCCGCATTCGGGTCATCCCACTCAAACGCGCGGGGGGCAACCCACACGCTAATTGAAAAAGCCTCCCCGGACACACTAAGTTCTTCTGTACTGTATTCTAGCCATGTGGAACTCCCATCAAAGAGCAGGGAACCTTTCGCAATCCCCTTCTCCCGCCATTGAGGTTCCCTGTCATCCATATAAGCTGCATGCGTAAAACGGTAATGCACTTCCGTGTCCGGTAGTTTTTTTGCGCTGTCCGATGCCAAAATCCCTTTCCCTTCGTCAAATGCAAGGTACAGCATCAGGTCATCACTCTCCTTTTTGCCGCATCCCGCACATAGAAAGCACATAATCATTATAGCTGCCGCTATCAGCGCACACGGATATTTCCTGTTTTTGCGCTGTCCGAACGATACCCGCGAATCCTTCTTCTGCTCCCCTTTACAGAGTACCCACGAAGCTTTTTCTTTCCACAAATTCATCCCCTCCTCTCCAGATTTTTAATGTGTCAGAAGATTATTTCCCCTCTTTCTTATCTCCTCCTCAATCTCCTCTTTTTCCGGCATAACACAGAGCGCGCCCTTTCTCGTTGTAATCAGTGACGCGGCGCTGTTTGCAAAAGTAAGCATTTCAAGCAAATCTCCCTCCGAAAGCTGTTCAAGCTTATGCCCGAGAATATAATGGAGCACACATCCGCAGAAAGTGTCCCCCGCGCCCGTCGTTTCAATGGTATCCCCGCGCAAAAATGGTGCAGCTTCCACCATCTTCCCCTGATAATAGGCACGGCTCCCACTCTTTCCCATTGACACCAAAATCAGGGGGATGGGATAGCGTTCTAAAATCCAGGCCACGCCTTCGGTAAAATCCTCTTTTCCAGTCAGCCACTGTATCTCGTTATCCGATATTTTCAGGATATCACACTTCGAAATCCCATAGAGCACCTGCTCCCTCGCCACATCAAGCGACTCCCAGAGCGGCGGCCGCAAATTGGGATCAAAGGAAATCAGCGCCCCCGCCTCTTTTGCCGTTTCAAGCGCTTTTTTCGTCGCACAGCGCACCCCGCTGTGAGTCATTGAAAGAGTACCGAAATGGAAAATTTTGGTATTTTTTAGTTTTTCCACCGGTATTTCCTCTGAGCTTAACATCATATCCGCACCAGGGTTGCGATAAAACGAGAAATCCCTGTCACCGTCCGGGAAGGTATGTACCATCGCAAGTGTTGTATGCACATTATTATCCATATACAGGTAATCCGCACAGATGCCGACTCCTTCAATGGCGTTCTTTAACTGCTGCCCGAAAAAATCATTTCCGACCTTTCCGATAAAGGCAGTACTGCGGCCAAGTTTTGCAAGCATGGCAAGCACATTGCAGGGTGCTCCACCCGGATTTGCCTCATACAGTGGATTGCCCTGATGGCTCGAACCACATTCCGTAAAATCAATCAGCAATTCTCCAAGCGCTGTTACATCCGTCTGTTCCACTTTGCACCTCCGCTAATCCTGCTTTTCATCCGCTGACAAAAGATCATATTTTACAATATCCATCGTCACTTTACCGTCTGCAAAAAATGATATTCCATCCGCTTCCTGACCAGTGTACATGGTTGCAGTAAGCACATGCTCCCCATCATTTACAAAAATTTCGGCACTGAACCGGTCGAGAATAATCCTGAGTTTCAGCCTGCCTGCCTCCGTGCGCACAAGGCTGCGGCGCTGGTGGATAACAGCCCGCCTTGAGCCTGAAAATTTCCGGTCCACTTTGACAATTCCCTCATGGGGACGGAAACTAACGGATGTCTGGTAATCATCATCCTGGGCAAATCGCACAGCAAACTTATGATAGATGTTCATCCCATCTCCCGGGCGCAGTGTCATTTCCATATCCACTCTCCTGCCCTTTACACCCTCAAGCTTAATCACATCCGTAAAAGTGACATTTTCATATCGGACTTCATTCCTGCGCAGACTCTCAAGTTCGCGCACCGGTTTCTGGATCAGCCGCCCGTCCCGTATGGAAAGTTCGCGCGGCAGACTCATCTGCCCAAACCATGGCTGGTTTGAACCGTTGACCGGACAGGCATCCCAATTCTGCATCCAGCCGATCATAATTCTTCTGCCATCCGGTGCAAGCACAGTCTGCGGCGCATAAAAATCAATCCCGTAATCCACTGACTGGTTGCACTCCTCCACAAATTCCCCGTCTGTTCCGCAATGACCGATCAGGCAGAGTGTACCGTTTCCATTATGATACTCAAAACCCTGCGGGAGCATTTCCTGCGGGCTGACAATCACAACCTGTTTCCCGTCCAGTTCAAAAAAGTCCGGACATTCCCACATTTTTCCATATCTTCCCCGATTTTTTACCAGTATTCTCTCAAACTTCCATGTAAATCCATCCTTACTGCCAAATAAGAGAACACTTCCATCCCGTTCCTCATCGCAGTTTCCCACCACACAGCCATAAGAAGCATCCGCCCGCACAAAAATTTTCGGGTCACGGAAATCATATCTGCTGCCACCTTCTGGCAGGCTGTTCCCATCTAGTACCGGGTTTTCCCCATATTTCTCGTAATCAATTCCGTCCCCCAGCGCAAGGCATTGTCTTTGCAGGGTACAGTCGCCGCCATCCGGAAGGCTTACTTTTTCAACCCCGGTATAAATTAGCATCTGCCTGCCATCTGCAAGCGTCACTGCACTCCCCGAAAAACAGCCGTCCCTGTCGGCAGCGGTATCGGGTGCAAGCGCTGCCGGAAGATATTTCCAGTTCAAAAGATCAGAACTTACCGCATGTCCCCAGTGCATGGTATCCCAGTGGGAACTGTACGGATTATATTGGTAAAACAAATGGTACTCCCCCTTGTAAAATGAAAAACCGTTCGGGTCATTCATCCATCCGACGCGCGGCGAGAGGTGGAATCCCGGACGCATTTCCCGCGTAATCGCCTTTTCGCCTGTCTCCTCATATTTCCGGGCATCGCGCAGCACCTGACTTATCATAGTAATCCTCCATTTCTCGGCACAAACAGCCATTTATCTCGCCTCGATATAGCGGTTGTACGCATCCTGATAAACCTTTAAAAGTTCCTCCATCCCACAGCTTCTTTTCAGTGTGGATAGATAACTCTCCCACTCATCATCCGAAGGTCCCCCGTTTTTAATCCAAAGACCTTCATTCTCCGCCACGGTACTTTCAAAATCCGGCTTATACTGGTCGATAACATCAAGCTCCTCCTCCGTAAAAACACAATCCATAGGATAGACCGCCGTGCTGTCCACAAAACCCATCCAGTAATCGCTCAGATCCTGAAGACGCTTGATGGCCCGCGCCTCCATCTTAAAAGTTGTGCTGTAGTATTCACTCAAAATAAGCTTCGGTCCATACACCTCATACTGCCCTTTTAACTCACCCGCACTCTTCCCAAATTTCTCCCGAGCCTGGGCATCCTCGATACTGTTCCACAGACCGCTGTCATCCTTATCCGTAAAGTAAACCCCGATCGGTCCATATTGAAGCTGCATAACGATTTCCCCGTCATACCACTGGTCATAAAACTTCAACAGGTTCGCAGGACTTTTGCATGCCTTGGTAATGCTTAAATTCCCACTGTTAGTCGCACCACCTGTACGCAATGTTACATTGTGCGTGCCATCCGGTCCATCAAGAACTGGCAGGAACACATAATCACCCGCATGCTCCCCCGTCAATTCGTCGATCTCCCACCATGTCGCAACCCCCACATATCCCTGGGAACATTTGGAAATTAACTGTGTCTGTGACTGGCTGAACATTTCGATATCCATCAACCCTTCCGCATACCAATCATGGAAATAAGTTATTGCTTTGCGGTACTTATCGGAGGCACAAATAAATTCGACACTCCCATCCTCCCCAAGTACCAGGTCGTTACAAACATCATTTGGCCAGTTCGTAAAGCCAAATCCCGCATAAAAGATATTCTGCCCCCAGCACCACTGGTCAAAACCAGTGCTCATCGGGATTGTGCTGCCCGCCGCATTCCCATAATATTTCGCACTCATATCATTGTCCTTAAATGCTTTTAATACTGTATGCAGCTCATCAAGAGTGGTCGGGATGGAAAGACCCAAATCATCAAGCCATGCCTTGTTAATCATGGAAAACTGCGGAACCGAATAAATACTGTAATCTTTATCCAGGCCAATCCCGGCAGTCCCCATCTGTTCCGCTGCCGGAAGACCATAAATCCCACCGTCATTCATCGTGATTGCACTGCGGATTTCCGGGTATTTCTCGAGAATTTTTGAAAGATTGGGCATATATTCCTCGGTCAGGTATGGTGTGAGGTCAATAAAAGTTCCGTCTTTTCCATAATTTGACAAATCGTAATTACTAAACCCAACTGCCTGAAATGCATCCGGAAGATCATCCGTCCCAATCCGGATATTAACCTGCTCCCCAAGGGAATCGCTCATCGTAATCCACTCAATGCTGATTCCCGCATTTTCCTGCATCTGATTTAAAACAGTGTTGTCTTCATATCCCCCGCTCAGTGCACTCATCCCGCCCATAACGGTAAATTTTGTCTGGGAAGTGTCCGTTTTAGCAACTCCCTTTTCTGAATTGTCCTCCCCCTCCCCGCCGCATGCTGCAAGAAATATCATACCTGCCGCCATCAAACCGGAAACCGACCGCTTTAATAAACCTGTTGTTTTCATACTGATCCTCCATTCTGAGAACGTATACATTTAAGAAAATGACCAATGACCATGGCTTATCTGTGACGTTCTCGGCACAAACAGCCATCTGTTACTCCCCTTCCCTAGCCCCCGCACAAAACCAGCCTTTATACCGCGTGGTTTTCTAACCTTTTACTGCTCCCGACATAAATCCTTTTTCAAAATATTTCTGCACAAAAGGATATACAATCAACATTGGCAGCGCCGCTACAATAATGGATGAAAATTTAATCATCTCCGTCAATTTGTTCAGTTCTGCATAACCTCCATCTATTATTCCGGACTGGTTTGCGCTCGCACTGCTCTTAATCAGGATTCCGCGCAGAACCAGCGGCAGCGGCGCGTTCTCATCGCCCGGATAATAAATCATTGCAGTAAACCAGTCATTCCAGTAAGCAACCATGGAAAACACCACCATGACCGCCATAATGGAACGGCTTAACGGAATGATAACTTTTAGGAATGTCTTCCACTTGGATGCACCGTCAATCTCCGCCGCCTCAACCATCTCCTTTGGAATACTGTTTTCAAAAAAGTTTCTCAGTATAATCATGTTTCCCACTCCGACACCGCCCGGCAGAAACAGTGACCACATTGTCCCGGTAAGACCCGTCTGTTTCACAACCAGATAGGTCGGTATTAATCCACCGCCAAAGTACATTGTTATGATAAAGAAGATGCTGATCGCCTTCCTTCCCGGCAAATCCCTGATGCTTAGCGGATATGCTGTCAGGTAAAGCATCACAACGGAAAAAACTGTTCCTATCACTGTATACTTAATGCTGTTTAAATAACCGGTCAGGATACCATCGTCTGCAAAGACAGCTTTATACCCCTCAAAGGTAAACTGGCTCGGAAAGAGGAAGGTCTTGCCCGCGTACACATCATATGGATTCGATACGGAGGCAACCAGCACATAGTACAGTGGATAGGCCACAATCAGCAGGATAACGGCGCATATCACAACCAGAATTATATCACTTGCCCTCTCGGAAAGCCCTGCTGCCTTTTTCGATTTTACATTCGCCCTCATGCCGCACCTCCCTACACAAAGCTGACATCCGACAGCTTTTTCGCAATCCGGTTAACCACAATAAGCAGGAGAAGGTTGACCGCTGTATTAAACAGTCCTATCGCCGTGGAATAACTGTATTTTGCACTCTCGATACCCTGCTGATATACATATACGGATATCACATCGCTGGTCGCCTTGTTCAGATCCGTCTGCAAAAGCCATACTTTTTCAAATCCCACATTCATAATTCCGCCCGCGCACATAATCAACTGCAATACCATAATGGGCACAAGTTCCGGGATATCTATATGGCGGATTCTCTGAAACATTGATGCCCCGTCTATTTTAGCTGCCTCATACTGTGAAGTATCGATATTTGACAGTGTCGCCATATAGACGATTATACCCCACCCTGCATCCTGCCAGATACCGGATGATATAAAGATGGTTCTAAAAGCACTTGCCTCCGTTAAAAAATCAATCTGTGTTCCGGCAATCAGATTGATTAGCCCACCCGAAGGACTCAAAAATATGCGGATCATACCGCAGACCACCATAATGGAGATAAAATGTGGTGCATAAAGCACTGTCTGCGTTACCCTCTTAAATCTTTTAAAGCGGAGCTGGTTAATCATAAGCGCAAGGATAACCGGAATTGGAAAGCTCCACAACAGACCATAGAAATTTAACAACAGTGTGTTTTTAATCATTCTCCAACAATTAGGCGAAGTGAAAAAACGCTTAAACCACTTTAATCCCACCCATTCCGCCTTCCACATGGAGCCGGTCTTAAAATCCCTGAACGCAATCTGTATGCCGTACATCGGTATGTACTTATAAATAATGGTAAGGACGACCGGAACCAGAAGCATCAGATAGAGCTGCCAGTTGCCAAGAATGCGCTGCTTTAACGGCTTCTGTCCGAGCATAACCGCAGGCGCTTTGTTCTTTTTCATATCACTGCTCTCCTTTCTTTTTGTATCCACTATATTTCCAACAACATGTCGGCTTTGCTAAAACTTGGCTCCGGCGAGATTATATTCTCATTACAATACCGGCTCGGGCAAGCCTTCGTTGTGTGAAACGTTATTTTGTATTATATCAGCATTTTTAACAAAGTCAATAGATTTTTTATATTTTCTTGTTAATTTTGATGCTTTTATTCGATTTTAACAAATATTAGTTGTCTATTTTGTTTATTTTATATAGTTGGATCTTAAATGAAACGTTTCGTGTAATATTTCATTTTCTACTTTACAAACTG
>ERZ808051.1080-NODE-1080-length-20941-cov-4.260592_pt1 | contig 20941 bp, 21 predicted proteins | sample MGYA00380199_ERZ808051 | MGnify/ENA primary metagenome ERZ808051 (study PRJEB31490, sample SAMN06133391) | mouse gut metagenome | isolation source: J11 | host: mice | place: China: Chengdu | collected 2015-05 ...
CAAATCTGCAAAGCAGATTTTAAGCGCGCAGCGCGGCAGACGCGCAGCGGCTGGATTCTTGAGTGTATTGTACCATATAATCCCATGGATGTACAGCCGTTTCAGCCCCCGGGCCGGTTATATAACGGTCATATTTTTCTGCAGCAGGGCAGCAATATACCCCAAAACTGCCAAAAAATAAAAATTTACTAAAATTTGAAAATTTACCATTGTGTACTAATATCAAATAGTATATAATAAAGACAGAGGTGATATAAATGAAAAATACAGCAAACAAAAAAGAATTGGAAATCATGCAATATTTCTGGGGTGTAAACGAGGAAGCTTCCGCTGAAGATGTGCAAATGCACTTTCAGCATAAGAACTGGAGCATTCGGACTATCAACAAATTTTTAAGGCATCTGGTTTACCTGGGATATCTGAATGTCAGAGAGTCTTTCGATTCCAAATATTATTACAGGTATGCCATATCAGAGAAAGAGCACGATCACTTATCCTTACAGAGTATAATAGATAAGTTTTTATACGGTCCGTTAAAAAATTTTACCTGCCCTTTCGCCGATATGCAGATAATATCCCTTGAGGAGTCGGAAAAGCTTCATGGCATGGTCTCGCAGTATAAAGGCATGAACAGGCGGTAGATAACTCAGGTCTGCCCGTGAACGGTTCAATATACACGTTCACGGGCATCTGTTCCCAACGAAGATCTCCGTCCCCCGTCCCATGCCGGATTTTGGCACGAAGCTTCCCAAACCTGCATCCACACACCCTGAAGGACAGGCAGCTTTCTTCACTCAGGTAAGCTCCGCCAATTTACACAAATCAGCTTCATCCAAGCCGGAAGCGAGACAAATTAAGCGTTTATATTCCTGAATAAACTGTTCAAGCTGTTCTTTACAGCCCAAATCATGCAGAAGCATACAGCCATTATAAAAAATGACGCAGTCAGGTCTCTCCTGCCTTGCTTCTGCCGACGCCAGCATGAATACTTGATCTGCAATATTCATTCGTTCCGGACAGTGCTTAATTTTTTTCAAGGCCATTCGAGAGTAAGCTGCTGCTTCATCTTCTTCTCTCAACGCCAGCTCGGTTAATTCCCCGCTTGCGAGTAATATTGCTTTTTCATCCCACATATCTGTACTTCGCAGGAAATCCGTTGTCAACAAGCGTTTATGCAAATCTCTTTTTTTAACAGAAGGGCTTATTTCCATATATAAATCATGATATTTTACGTCATCATTTTCGTGAGCCCAATAAAACACCTTTGCCCTGAATTCCTGATAAGCAGCCATAAGCTCTAACCACGCTTTACTATGCTCTTTGCTAAATTCTATCATTTATCGCTCCTGTCAAAATCATTCGTTTCCCTGTTGTCTGCAAAGCAGATTTGATGCGCACAGCGCGGCAGACGCGCAGCGACCGGATGCAGGCACGGCCGGGCGGACCTTAAAGGGAAACCAAAATAGGGGAAACCAAAATATTTTCGTAGCATATTGCAAACCCATGCCCCATATGCTATAATGCCATTTCGCAGGGTAGCAGTAGTGTTTGGGCGAACACAGAAGGCGAACCCCCGGTTGTATCCGCGGTACAGCCGGGGGTCTTCTTTTTTCAAGGCTTTCTATAGCTCATAAGGCGTAGCCTGATATACGTAATAATTAAGCCAGTTGCTGTACAGGTTATTGCTGTGGGAACGCCACTGGAGCAGGGGCTTACAGCCGGGGTCGTCCCCGGGATAATAATTGTACGGAATCTGAATAGGCAGCCCCTTGTTCAAATCCCTGTGATACTCGTTGTCCAGGGTATATCTGTCGTATTCCGGGTGCCCTGCCACAAACACCTTCTTTCCGTCCTCCGCAATGGCGAGATACACGCCGGCCTTTTCGGACTCCGCCAGCACGGTAAGTTCGCTGCAGGCGTGAATGGCGGCTGCGGGAGTCTCCGTATGGCGGCTGTGAGGCGCAAGAAAAATATCGTCAAAGCCTCTCACAAGAGGAATCTTTCTGTTTGCAACCTTATGCTCATAAACGCCAAACAGCTTCGCGGACAGCTTTCGCTTATTGATGCCGTAATAATGATAATAGCCCGCCTGTGCCGCCCAGCAGATATGTAGCGTGGAGGTAACATGGCTTTCCGCCCAGTCCAGGATCTCGCAGGTCTCCTGCCAGTAATCCACCTCCTCAAAGGAGATGTCCTCCACAGGCGCTCCCGTCACGATCATTCCGTCAAATTTCCTGGCCCTTATCTCATCCAGGGTAGTATAAAATTTATTAAGGTGGCTGGCCGGCGTGTTCACCGACACATGGCTTTTTACATTCATAAAGGTCACATCCACCTGAATGGGCGTATTGGACAGGGCACGCAGAAGCTGCAGCTCTGTATCCTGCTTAATGGGCATGTTATTCAATATCAGGACCTGAAGGGGGCGGATATCCTGATGCATCGCCCTCTGTTCGTCCATCACAAATATATTTTCATTCTCCAAAATGCCAAACGCCGGCAAATCGCTCTGTGTTCTAATCGGCATATCTATATCCTCCTGTCCGCTTTAACGGACGCTGATTCCAATGCTGTATACTAGCTTCCGTCTGCCTGCAGCCCGTACTGCTTCATAAAATCCTCCTCAGACAGTATCGCCACGCCCAGCTCCTTTGCCTTCTTGTTTTTAGAGGACGAGGAGGTCACATCATTGTTGACCAGACAGGTGGTCTTACCGGTGACACTTCCCGTCACCTTGCCCCCTTTTTGTTCGATAAGCTCCTTCAGATCATTCCTGCTTGCAAAATGATTCAGACTGCCGGTGATGCAAAAGCTCAGTCCGGACAGGGTCTGGCTGCCCTCCGTGACCACGGGCACCTCTATCTGAAGCTCCCCGAGAAGCGTCTCCAGCCTGCGCAGGTTATCGCCGTCCCGCATATATTCCACAAAGGCCGACGCAATAACCTCCCCCACGCCGTCAATTGCGCTCAGGGTCTCCACATCCGCATCCTGCATCTGCTTCAGGTCATAGTCAAAATATTTGCAGAGCATCTTTGCGTTTGCCGCTCCGATGTTTGCAATTCCCAGGCTATAGATCAGCCGGGGCAGCGTGGTGTTCCGGGCCCGGTCGATGCTGTCCGTAAGATTCCGGTACGATTTTTCTCCAAAGCCCTCCATCTCCACTATCTGCTCCTTATATTTATCCAGATGGAACAGATCCGCATATTCATGGAGAAAGCCCCTGTCAATGAATTTTTCAAGGGTAGCCTCCGAAAGCCCGTCGATGTTCATGGCGTCCCGGCTGACAAAAAGCGTAAATGCCTTGATGCGCTTTGCGGGGCACTCCTCATTGGTGCAGTACAGCGACTGCACCTCATTCACCTGCCGTATTTCCGTCCTTCCTCCGCAGACAGGGCAGCTTTCCGGAATCTCCAGACTGTCGCTCCTGGTCAGATTTTCAGCAATCTGCGGAATAATCATATTTGCCTTATAAACGGTGATGCGGTCTCCAAGCCCCAGCTTCAGCCCCTTAAGAATACTGATATTATGCACGGAGGCACGGCTGACGGTGGTTCCCTCCAGCTCCACGGGCTCAAAGATCGCCACCGGATTGATAAGTCCCGTCCGGCTGGCGCTCCACTCGATCTCCTTAAGCGTGGTTTCCCGCATTTCGTCCGCCCATTTAAACGCGATGGAATGTCTGGGAAACTTTGCCGTCCTGCCCAGAGACTGCCCATAGGCAATATTTTCGTAAGTCAAAACCAGCCCGTCGGAAGGGATATCGTAACCCTCTATCTTTTTTTCAAAAAGACCGATCACATCCAGAATATTGTCTTCCGTCACCGCGTAATGCTCAACCGCCTCAAAGCCCTGCTCCTCCAGGAAGGCAAACTGCTCCTCACGGGAATTGTGAAAATCCGCTCCCTCTGCGCTCACAAGGGAAAAAGCATAAAATCTCACATTGCGCTTTGCCGTAATCTCATTGTTCAGCTGCCGCACGGAACCGCTGCACAGGTTTCTGGGATTTTTATACCTTGCCTCCACGTCCTCTATCTCACGGTTTATCTTCTCAAAATCCGAATAGCTGATAACCGCCTCTCCCCGGAGCACCAATTCCCCCTGAAAGGAAATATTTAAGGGCAGATTCACAAAGGTTCTGGCATTGTTGGTGATGACCTCCCCGATCTCGCCGTTTCCCCTGGTGACCGCCTTTTCAAGCCTGCCGTCCCGGTAGGTCAGTACGATGGTCAGCCCGTCCAGCTTCCAGCTTAAGACCGCGGGATTGCCCTGGAGCCAGTCCCTCAGATCCTCCCTGCTTTTTGTCTTGTCAAGGGAAAGCATTGGGCTTTCATGCCGCTCCTTGGGAAGCTCATCCACCGCCTCATATCCCACGTTCACGGTGGGACTGCCCGCCAGTATAACGCCTGTCTTGTTCTCCAGCGCCGATAGCTCGTCGTAGAGGCTGTCGTACTCCTGGTTGCTCATAATTTCCCTGTCCTGGGCATAATATGCCTTCGACGCCTCATTCAGCAGCTCCACAAGCTGTTTCATTCTTTCTAATTCAATGTTTTTTTGTTTAACGTTTTTTTGATTTGAGCCGATTTCATTCCTTCTCCCGGCTTCCCTGTCTTCGGCAAAGCCTTCACTGTTACCGCCTTCTTCATTTCCAATAATTTCAATATCGCCCTTATTCTGCATCCTGTCTCTCCAACCCCTTGCAATCTTGATAAAGCCTTTTGACCTCCCTGTCCGGAAGCTCATAATATTCTCCCGGTTTCAGCTTATCCAAGGTAATATGCATCACACGGATACGCTTCAGGCTCCGCACCCGGTACCCGCACGCTTCACACATTCTCTTGATCTGTCTGTTCAAACCCTGCGTTAAAACAATGTCAAAGGTATATTTCCCGGTTTTTTTGATTTCACACTTCCTTGTTGTAAGGTCCAGCTCCTTTAAATAAATACCATCTGCCATCTTATTTAAAAAATCATGTGTTATTTCCTTGTCGACCCTGACAATGTATTCTTTTTCATGAAAATTTGCTCCCCGCATCATTCCCTGAATCAGGTCTCCGTCATTGGTAAGCAAAAGCAGCCCTTCCGAATCCTTGTCCAGCCTCCCCGCATAGGTAACCCTGACGGGATATTGTACAACATCCGCTATCTTTTTCTCCGCATGGGCATCCCTCTCCGTACAGATTACGCCCACAGGCTTATAAAATGCAAGTACAACTGTTTTTTTATTCTCCAGCACCCTTTTTCCTGCCACCACAATTTCATCCTGTCCGGATACCTGCTGTCCGGGCCGGGCCGTATGACCGTTTACCGACACCTGCCCCTGCTCGATCAGTCTGTCCGCATCTCTCCTGGAACAGACGCCGCAATGTGCCAGATATTTATTTAACCTGATCGTCTCCACCCTGCGACTCCTCCTTCATATCCTCCAGCCTGCGAACCGCGGGAATGCCTTTTCCCTGCGTTAATCCTGTCTTGGCCATTTTGTCCGCAAGCTCATTATAATACACATTGGAGTGCGCCGCAACCTTGGTAAAGCGAATATTGATATTTCTCCCCCAATCCCTCATGGCATAAGCATACTTCTGTGTCAGCTCCGTCCTGGAGCGCCATTCTCCGGTGACCCATTTCTCAATGCCCTGATAGTCATAGCGTATTTCCAAACGCTTGTAATTATTCAGCATTGCCACCTTCACCGCATACATGGCGCCAAGCATTTCACCCGTTACGTTTCGATGCTGCAGTGACTTTTCATTGTCGCCGTTTCCGAACTCCGTATAAATCCTTCCGTCCGGCAGAAGAAACACACAGCCAAAGGCATACTTTTTCAGCGAGTCGTCATAGCTTCCGTCCACATAAGCTAACAGACATCCCTCCTCCGGCAAATCCGCATACGTTTCCGCGCCGGAATTCCCCTCTGTTCCGGCTCCTGTACCGGCTTTTGTTGCGGGATGCCCCAGATAGGCATTTGCCTCCTCCAGAAGCGCAAAGCCTTTATACTCCGCCCCCGGATAGCCTTCCACCGCTACCCTGCACTCTGCCCAGCTCTTAAATACACCTGTTATTTTACCTTTTTTTACCGCATAATATTTTTTTGCCGCCATAGTCCCCATCCTATACCATTACTAACAGCGCGGCGAGAATCATTGCAAGGAGCGAGAAAAGCATAACAACAAAAAGTCCCAGCAAAGCAAGAACCGAAGCAATGCCCTCCTTGATCTTCTTTTCTTTCTTAAGCCGCAGCAGCCCTATGATCGACAGTATAAATACCGCGTCTATCAAAACCACAATAATCAAAAGCTTACCCATTTTTTCTCTCCTCTTTTCTGTTTTGCTATACTCCGGTGGAAAAAGAAGCCTGCCCTTATTCGGCAGACTTCTTTCCCTCATAAAACGCGAAATCGTTTTTCCCGTTCTTTTTCACCCGATACATCGCATCGTCAGCATAGATGATCAGCTGCTCCAAATCCTCTGTATCCTTGGGATAAGAAGCAATGCCGATGCTCCCGCATATCTTCGCCGTATTCCCAACCAGCTTAAATTGTTTCGTAAATATCTGCCTGCAGGCATAGGCTGTCTTTTCGACGATTTTAAACTGACTGCTCTGCAATATGGCAATAAACTCGTCTCCCGCAAAACGATAAGCAGTGAAAATCTGCGACTCCATATCCTTCAGCCGCCCTGCTACCTGCTGCAGTGCCTCGTCCCCCGCCGTGTGCCCCAGACTGTCGTTTATCTTCTTAAAATCGTCTATATCAAGCATCATTATGGTACAGGGCTTCCTTTCCCTTATCAGCTCCGTCAGGTCGCTCATAAACTTGCTTCTGTTGGGCAGCCCTGTCAGAAAATCATGCTGGGACGCGGACTCCATGATTTTCCGTGCGCATTCCAGCTCTGCCACCATCTTTTTCTGTCTGCGGTGGTCGATGCATATCCAGATAATGACCATAACCAGCGCCGCAATCAAAATACTGCTGGGTATCAGTACCGCCCGGTTCTTTTCCAGAAAAGATTCCTTATAATTAATAATCGTCGTATCCCTGGGCAACACCGATAAGCTTATCCCATACCTTTCCATCATTTCTGCATCCACGCAGTATATATTGGGGCTGTCCATAATGACATGCATATCATCCATACTGATTCCGCTGATAATCCTGCGCGCGAGCTCTGCCGCCATCTCACCCGACTTGTACATGGAAACCACATTGCCGCCCAGCAGTCCGTCTCCAATGCCCGCCTCCACCATTCTAAGGGCCGGAACGCTTGCATTATCCGCAATCAGCTTCACAGACTCCGTGCTTGTATACAATTTCCCGTCGGCGTCCTCCGTCATCATCACATATATCAGAATACTGTCGCTTGAAACGCCCTGCAGGGCATTGCGCAGAGACTGCGACGACAAATTTGACACATTGATTTCCTTGAACAAAAGCTGCGGATAGTTTTCGGCGCATTCGTAATAACGCTTTCTCTCGGCCTGGCCGGTAATCGTGTCGTCCAAAATCGCCACAACCTTTGTTGCAGAAGGGTTGATTTTCAAGCCAAGCTCTATGTTGTTCTCCAGGGAAAGCTTTTCAATCACACCCGTTACTAACGGCTCCGCCGCGGCACGCTCTGCAAGCTCCTCGTCATTGATTCCCTCAAACACCAGCGGAATGTCCGCAAACAGCTCCTCCCTGTATTTCAATGCAAACTGAAGCGCCGCGTCATCGCCCAGGAGAATCACATCATAGGGCTCTACCTTCGACAGACGGTACGCCAGACCGTCATGGAACAGCTGCAGGGCCTGCTCGTCGCTCACGCGCTTTGTATCCATAAATTCGTAATCCAGAACGATATTCTTCCCCAAGCCCGCCTGAATTCCTTCTATCTGTGATTGTACCGTATCCCACGCATAGGAGTACGAGCTGATAAACAGCACCCGCTTCCCCTCCAAAGTCCTTTCAGCCTGCACATGTAAAGACGAAATCCCCAGACAAAACAACAGCAAAAAAAACGGCATCACCCCAACTGCCAATCCAATTCGTTTTATTTTTACCATACCTTTTCCCCAATCACATAGAAGCTATATAGTACTATTGTACCGCATTTTTGTATATATTCAAGTGATTTTCCACTTTTTATCTAAAATTTTGTATAACCTGCAAAAAAACAAAGCCACCTTTTACAGTGGCCTTTGCAGATAATAACCATATTTTACATAAATACTGCCTTCAGGAATCCGTTACCGGATATCAAGCCTGGGCGGCACATCTATATTTTCGGACACATATTTTCCGTCCTTTTTCCTCTGTCTGACACACTCTGACAACAGATATTCGATCTGCCCGTTGATAGAGCGAAAATCATCCTCTGCCCACGCGGCAATGTCGGCATATAATTTTTCAGACAGTCTCAAGGGCACCTGTTTCTTTTCAGCCATTAATACAGACTTCCCGAATTAATCACAGGCTGGGCGTCATGGTTGCCGCATAGAACCACCAACAGGTTCGATACCATAGCCGCCTTCCTCTCCTCGTCAAGATTCACAAGCTGCTTCTCATTCAATCTCTCCAGGGCCATTTCCACCATGCCCACGGCGCCGTCCACGATCATCTTTCTGGCATCGATAATGGCGGACGCCTGCTGCCTTTGCAGCATCACGGAGGCAATTTCGGGAGCATAGGCAAGATAGGTGATACGCGCCTCAAGAATTTCCAGGCCGGCATCGTTTACCTTCTTTTGGATCTCGTCGCGGATTCTTTCTGCCACAACCTCGGCGGAGCCTCTCAGACTGCCCTCGTCCGCCATGCCGTCTCCGGTGGTGTCCACATTAGCCGCCACATCGTAGGGATATATACGCACTATATTTCTTAAGGCACTGTCGCACTGCAGAGACAAATATTCCTTATAATTATCCACCTTGAAGACCGCCTTCGCAGTATCCGTCACACGCCATATGACAGCAATGCCGATCTCCACCGGATTGCCCAGACAGTCGTTGATCTTCTGCCTGCCGTTGCTTAGAGTCATGGCCTTCAGAGATATCTTTCTGCCCATGCCCTCCATTCCCACGGTAATCCCCGCGCCTTCGGACGAAATACTTAAATGCGAGTTATTTCTCTGAATATCGCCGCTCTGCGCCAGCTTGGTAGCCGCCGCCGGATTTACGGCTGTACAGAAGGGGTTTACAAAATAAAAGCCCTCCTCCCTTATCGTACCCAAATATTTCCCGAACAGCGTCAGAACCAGCGCCTCCTGAGGCTTTAAAACCTTCAGCCCGCACCAGGGAATCCAGCCAAGCAGCGAATATATAATACCGATTGCCAGAAACGCCGCCCCATATCCGACGCCCCCCTCAAGAAGAACCGCGCCAAAGATAAGAGACGCAATTCCCAGAATATAAAGCAGTATTGTCAGCAACAGCATAGACAGCCCGTTCTTTTTCCCGTTATAAATTCTTTCTTCCATAACCTTGCCTCCTGATGTATATTCAATTTCTTTTTGATATCATTATAATATCAAATCAAATACATAATGTCAAGGAGTTTTTATTTATCTAATAATTTCTATCCCCGGAAGCTCATCTAAAGCATACTGAACGGGTTTTAAGAAAATACAAAGGTTCCGGAAAACCCCAGCTTTCCGGAACCTTTTATAATTTACGATTTTGTTTTACACGATCCCCTGGGCGTTCATTGCCTCTGCCACCTTCAGGAAGCCCGCAATATTAGCGCCGGCAACATAGTTTCTGAGCATGCCGTACTGCCTTGAGGCCTCATCGATGCTGTGGAAAATATTGACCATAATATCCTTAAGCTTGGAATCAACCTCCTTAAAGGTCCAGGAAAGCCTCTCGCTGTTCTGGCTCATCTCAAGAGCGGATGTAGCAACGCCGCCTGCATTGGAAGCCTTTCCGGGGCAGAACAGGACATTGTTCTTCTGGAAGTACTCGGTAGCGTCCATGGTCGTAGGCATGTTTGCGCCTTCCGCCACTGCAAAGCAGCCGTTTGCCACCAGCGCCTTGGCATCCTCCAGATCCAGCTCATTCTGGGTAGCACAGGGCAGTGCAATATCACACTTGACGCTCCATACACCGTGCTCGCCGTTGGTCTTCTCGTGATACTGCGCAGAAGACCTTGCAGCGGCATACTCGCTTAAGCGCGCCCTCTTGACTTCCTTTACTTCCTTTAAAAGCGCCACATCGATTCCTGCAGGATCATAAATCCAGCCGGTAGAATCGGAACAGGTCACAGGCTTAGCGCCCAGCTGCTGCGCCTTCTGGATAGCATAAATGGCAACATTTCCCGCGCCGGAAACGGCAATGATCTTGTTTTTGATATCTCTGCCGTTGCACCTTAACATTTCTTCCGTCAGGTAAAGCAACCCGTAACCGGTTGCCTCGGTTCTCGCAAGAGAACCGCCGTAGGAAAGTCCCTTACCGGTTAAAACGCCCTCGTACAGACCGGTCAGCCTCTTATACTGCCCGTACATAAAGCCGATTTCCCTGGCGCCGGTTCCGATGTCCCCGGCAGGCACATCCGTATCTGCGCCGATGTATTTATGTAGCTCCGTGATAAAGCTCTGGCAGAATGCCATTACCTCTCTGTCCGACTTTCCCTTGGGGTCAAAATCAGAACCGCCCTTGCCGCCGCCGATAGGCAGACCGGTCAGAGAATTCTTGAAAATCTGTTCAAAGCCCAAAAACTTAATAATGCCAAGATTAACGCTGGGGTGCAGCCTCAACCCTCCCTTGTAAGGACCGATGGCAGAATTGAACTGTACACGGAAACCGTTATTGACCTGCACCTGCCCCTTGTCGTCCACCCAGGGTACGCGGAACAGAATCTGTCTTTCCGGAGTCACAAGCCTTTCCAGCAGAGCATCCTTGCGATACTTCTCCTCGTTAGCCTCAATTACAACACGAAGCGACTCAAGAACTTCCTTTACCGCCTGATGGAATTCCGGCTGGGAAGGATTCTTTTGAACTACCAGATCATAAACCTCATCAACATATGACATTGCACTGCCCTCCTTTTTATAATGTATACATGTATTATTGTAAACTTTCTTCCGGATTTTTTCAACACACTTTAATATATTAATTTAAAAAAGTTTTTCATATATTTTTAGTCATATTGCACAAATTATAAAAATTCCTTCAGACTTGTAACATTTTTCTCCTCAAAATGAATCAGCTCCCTGGCAAGCTTGACAGGGAGGGAACCGGCATTTTCATTATGCTTCAACACCTTTTCAAGCTCAATAATGCCGTTATTATTTCCCTTGATCATCAGCTCCGCCAGATGCCCCGTGCTGGTGTTCAACATTGTATTATAATGAATGCCCGTTTTAAGCACGGCGTCAGAAAGCGCGCTTCCCTGATACATAGCAGCTTTTGCCGCCATCAGCTGCTTGGATGCCTCGTTATGGATCTCCGAAAACCTGATCGACTGCTCAGACAGCTGTCTTGAAAATTCGTCGTCACATGCCTTGCCTGCAATGGTTTCGATAGCCTTCATTGCCATATCCGTATTTTTTTGAATCTCCTTGTATACAGCAACCTCCTGTTGAGTCATATAAGCCTCCCTTTTGTCCCAAAATTGAAAAAACCTTTTACTATTCTGCTACAGTAAAAGGTTTTCCAACTTTATTATATTTATACTTCCATACGTGCCCCTGGGCACAAACAATTTTTTTATTCCTGTGTCACATAATCCGCGCTGACATATGCAACCTGCCCGTTATATACCACCTTGCACCAGCCGTCCTCCACTGCCAGCAGATCAAGAGTCTGACCCTCGGACAGCAAGCCGAGACGCTCCCCGCCTGAGCCGGCGGCTGCACGAATATTAATGTTTGCGGTTGCCGTCACCCTGCCGATAACATTCAAAGTGTCCGCGCTTTCTTCCAGCCGTAAAAACTCAGACTTTATATAACCGTCCTTGCCTTCAAACACAATCTTTGTCCAGCCGTTAAGCTGTACATCCTGAACCTGGACCCTGGCGCCATTGGATACCTTTCCGATCTTATCCGCCTTTTCACTGTCGGAGCCACGGACATTGACCGTTGTGGTGGCCACAGCGTACCTGGGACCCACTACCACCGAACGTCCTGCCGCTTCCGCGTCACCGCCCTGAGAATCTCCTTCCGGAGCTCCTCCCTGGCCCGGCTGGTCTTCCCCGCCTATATTCTGCTCCGCCATTGCCACGCCCAGTTCTTCAAGCTTATTGCCCACAGCCTTATCGATCTGTTTGCCCAGCTCTCCCAGATAATCCAGCAGCTCTGGCTTCGCAAGCATTAATTCATTATATTCGTTGGTGACGCGATTATGGAAATCCTTCACGTCATCCTGGTTCGCAACCCTCGTAACGTACTGGCTTTCCTCTTCGGTGAAATTTTCGTCATTCCTGATATAAAGCTCACCCTGGTCGTTTCTGCTTAAATACAGCATCTGATAGCCCGGGAATTCCTCGGTATGATTCAAAAAACGCACCCTGTAATAAACGCATGCCAGAACGGAATCCTCCGTCAGTCCCTGTTTGACATAGACATCAAAGGCCGCATAGTCGTCTATATATTCTGCCGTCACCGCAAATCGCAGCGTATCCGCCGTGGAGAGCGTATCGTGAATCGCTGTCAGCGTTTCCGTATCTCCCATCGCCATGGCGTTATAATAGGATGCCATCAGCGCATAGATCTCCTCGTCTGAGTTCTCCGTCATAGGCACCTCCTCCGGCGCCGGAACAGCCGTGGCAAGCTCGCCTATTTCCTGGACACTTCCTGCAGAGACCCTGAGCTCCTGGGGTACCGCTGTATTCTGCTGCACCTCGGGCACACCGTCATTTGTTTCCTTTACCCTGTTGGCATTGAGCGCCGCAGATACCGTCACTGCCACCATGGCAATCACAATAACAGGAAAAACAATTGCGCAATGTCTTATTATTTTGTTACAAACTTTAACAACCTTATCCTTCTGCATACTCTGCCTTTCATAAAAATAAAAGAAAACACCCTCTGCGTTTCCGCTCAGGCTGCTTCTGCCAACTGCCCAAAAAGCCGCAAGCGGCTCTTTGAGATTACAGTACAGGGTGATGTAAATGCACTCGACAGGAATCGAACCTGCATTAAAGGCGTCGGAGGCCTTCGTTCTATCCGTTAGACTACGAGTGCAAATATTACAAATTTATTACATCACCCTGCCTATAATATCATAAAAAAAGTAATATGTCTACCATGTTTTTGGGATTTTTGAAAATTAATAAATTATTTTGACTTTTTTTTCTTTGAAATCATAATAATACAGATTGTCAGAGAGCACCTCCTCCGGTGCCAAAAGAGTACTGTTTACTTCGGAAATCATCTCCCGCAGGTCGCCTGCCGTTTCTATCCCCGTTTCCGGCAAAAGAATAACCTCGTGTACGGAGCTTGGCAGAATATAGAAATTTTTTTGTTCTCTGGCGGAAAGCCTTTCCAGCACGCCCGGATACAGCATGCATACGGCGCCAAAGATACGCCTTGCATTGGTGAGTATCCTCATCGGGTTATATTCCAAAAAGCCTCCGCGGGCCGCGGGCTCCGGCATCCCCTCCACATCGTCAAATTCCGGGCTTTCTCTCATAATGTCCTCCATGGAAATACATTCCCAGCCGAAAAGCCTGACGGTATTCTGTTCGGCAAGACGCACCAGGTCTACCGTTTTTACCCCCCATCTCTGGGCATGGGCATTTTTAATCCTTATGGAGCCCTCCCCTATGTGCCTTCCCTCGTAAGCATAATAAAAACAGAGGGCCAGATCCAGAAATTCTATATGGGGGCTTTCCCGAAGCAGCTCCTCATTTCCCTTCTGCCTTATTAGCCGATAGCAGATACGCTCCTTCACCTTGTCAAAGCATTGGAAGAAGCTCATATTGATATCCCTCCCGGGCATCTCCTCCCTGTACAGCTTTAAGAGCCGTGCCAGAACCGCGGCAAAGCTCTGCCCGCTTTCATACGCCTCCCAGAAGCTGTCCAGGTAAATGGTGGGAACCGTATTTCTGCTCCCCGAAAATATCAGCAAGCCATGCATGATGACCCCGTTATTCTTCCTCACCTCCTTTAACTCCAGCCTGTAATTTTCCCCAAGCTGCTTTTTCATCTCATTATATACCTTTGTTATAAATTCTCTCTTATCCACACTCTTTCCTTTCTTATCCTATGTTCCTATGTTCCTATGTTTCCATGTTCCTATGCTCCTATGTTTCTAAACTCCTATACTCCTATACTTCTGAACTCCTGAACGCCCCTGTCTCCCGGGGCTATCATCCGCCTGGCGAAAGCGCTCACAGCGGACTGTTTTTTGCCGTAACCGTCCGGCCCTTCGGCAAACCGGCCATGGTATCAGCCCTTCCGCAGCCCCGCCGCGCCGGGCGCCCATGCCAAGACATATCCGCCGGGCACAAAAAAAGGCAACGACCTCCTTTCGGAACGTCATTGCCTTGCAAGTTTTGACAGTATGAAAATATGCAGCCGGATTAAGCACGAGACAGATATTCGCCTGTTCTGGTGTCGATCTTGATCTTATCGCCCTGATTTACAAACAGGGGAACGGAAACCTGCGCCCCTGTCTCAACAGTGGCGGGCTTGCTTGCTCCTGTGGCGGTATCGCCCTTGAAGCCGGGCTCCGTATCGGTAATCACCAGCTCTACGAACAAGGGAGGCTCCACCGAAAAAACATTGCCGTTGTGGGAGCAAACCTTGCACATCTCGTTCTCTTTTACAAACTTGAGAGCATCGCCAACAGTATCGCTGTTCAGGGCTGTCTGCTCATAGTTCTCCGTATCCATAAAGTAATACAAATCGCCGTCACTGTACAGATACTGCATATCTTTTCTATCAATACGAGCCTGAGGGCACTTCTCCGTAGGACGGAAGGTCTTCTCCACCACACCGCCGCTCTTGATATTCTTCAGCTTTGTTCTAACAAAAGCCGCGCCCTTTCCAGGCTTAACGTGCTGGAACTCAATAATCTGGTACACATTATTATCGTACTCAATGGTAATACCATTTCTGAAATCACCTGCAGAAATCATATTATATTCCTCCTAATTTTGTTCACAACATAATTCCAGTATAGTTTAATATAAATATGTCCCAATTTCAACCATTTTTTTATTTTTCTTTATATTATTCGTCTTAAGACATATTTAAATGCACCGCAGACAGCAGATCCATCTGCTAAAATCAGTAAAAGCCATAAAACCAAGTAACGTCAACCGCCCTTCGTCATATTTATATCGTATAGGGAATTGAGCCGCAGTCCTGCGGCAATGAAATGGCAGCATGCCCTGCCTGTCTCAGAAACAGTTTCCCGAAATGCTCTATAAGGAGGAATCTATCATTTATGGCAATCGGTTCTTTAATCATACAGGCAAGGACGGCACATGACGCGCTTCCGCTAATCGGGGTACAGATCTGGATTATGGATACTCAGGAAAAGCATGTTTATCATGTGACAACGGACGAAAGCGGTGAAACGGAAAAGCTTGCTTTAGAAACCCTGGACAAATCCCTGTCCCTGGACCCGGATTTTTCCGGAACGCCCTTTATCAGCTATGATGTGCTTGCGTTTGCCAACGGTTTTAATTCGTTTCATATTGTCGGCATTCCGATCCTGGATGGAGAGACGGCCATTCAGACGCTTGAATTTGTTCCCATGCGGAAAACCCAGCGCACACCTACCGTAACGGAAATTCGGATCGGCATGCCCGCTGTCTCCATGACGGGAAACCGTTCTCAGCAGGGACCCGAGGCGGAGGATTCGGAATCCCGCGTACTGCGCCAAGTGGTTATTCCAAATCCGATCACGGTACACTTGGGCAGGCCCGGCGCACCTGCGTCCAATGTCCAGGTATCTTTCCCCGATTATGTAAAAAATGTTGCCAGCAGTGAAATTTATCCTACGTGGCCGGATGCGTCCCTGCGGGCAAATATTTATGCAATTATCACCTTTGCGCTGAACAGGATTTATAGCGAGTGGTACAGAAGCCGCGGCTACGACTTTGACATAACAAACAATACTGCCTATGACCAATATTTTGTATATGGGCGGAATATCTATGAGTCCATCAGCCTGATCGTGGATGAGATTTTTAATGAATATGTCCGCAGACAGGGACAGACCGCTCCTTATTTTACCTCATTCTGCAACGGAACCACCGCAACCTGCGCAGGCATGTCCCAGTGGGGAACGGTTACGCTGGCAAACCAGGGACTCAGCCCCCTGCAGATACTGCGTTCCTATTACCCCAAGGATGTGGAGATTGCGGAGACTGACATCATTACCGGCATTGTGTCCTCCTATCCCGGTACTGCGCTCACGACAGGGAGCACAGGGCTTGACGTACAGACAATTCAGACTTATCTGGAAAGAATTCGGCGTAACTACCCCGCAATTCCTGCTATTACGGATGAAACGGGCGTATTTGGAGAGAGCACAAGGGCGGCAGTTGCCAAATTTCAGAATATATTCAACCTGACATCCGATGGCGTGGTCGGAAAAGCCACCTGGAATAAGCTTTCCTATCTGTACGCCTCCGTGACCAGACTTGCCGAACTGGACAGCGAAGGGACTTCCCTGGGAATAGGAACCGTCCCGCCCAGTTCGGTTCTGCGCCTGGGGTCGTCGGGACAGGATGTCATTACCCTGCAGTATCTTCTGAATGTGGCGGCCGAATTTAATTCGGCGGTTCCGGCTCCCAAGCAGGACGGAAATTTCGGAAGTGAAACGCAGCGGTCGGTTACAGCATTCCAGCGTGCAGCGGGGCTTACGCCCGACGGCATTGTGGGACCGCTCACATGGCAGGCGCTGTATGACACTTATCTGGGAACGGACAATGTGCTTCCTCCCGGCCCCGGTACCGATGTTACGATATATGTTGTCCGCCCGGGTGATTCACTCTGGCTGATCGCCCGCAGATACAATACGACGGTTGACGCCATCAAGCGCCTGAACGGACTCGCCAGCGATAATTTAAGCATCGGCCAGGTTCTCAGAATCCCGGCTGAATCCTCCGGCGGTTCCTATTTTGAATACACGGTCCTCCCCGGAGATTCGCTCTGGCTGATCGCCCGCAGATACAATACGACGGTTGACGCCATCAAGCGCCTGAACGGACTCACCAGCGATAATTTAAGCATCGGCCAGGTGCTCAGAATTCCGGCTGAATCCTCCGGCAGTTCCTATTTTGAATACACGGTCCTCCCCGGAGATTCGCTCTGGCTGATCGCCCAAAGGTACGGCACCACGGTCAGCGCAATCAAAAGCCTGAACGGATTGACAAGCGACACTCTGAATATCGGGCAGGTGCTTCTGATTCCCAGCCGCTGACCGACGGGCATTTGCCTTAAATCCTTATAATATCAAGCGGAGCCGATAAGCCGTGATTCCTTCACAGGCTTGTGGGCTCCGCTTCATGTATCCAAATATTTTTTTCTGTTTTCCCTTTGTGACTACATGGTCAGCCTTTATTTTCCTGCCCTATAATATAATCGATGGCCTGTAAATAGCCGTCCAGCCCCTGGCCGTATATCTGCTTGTCGCAGACGGGCGCGGTCACGGACACCCTTCTGAATTCTTCCCTTTGGGTTATATCCGAGATATGGATTTCCACCTTGGGCACCGTTATGCTTGCCAGGGCATCCCGGATGGCATAGCTGTAATGGGTATACGCCCCCGGATTGATCACAATGCCCTCAGTCCCGTCAAAATACGCCTCCTGAAGCCTGTCGATGATGGCTCCCTCATGATTGCTCTGAAATGTGAGTATCTCGTTCTGCGTTTCCTCCGCCTTTTTGCCAATCAGCCCCAGAAGATACTCATAATCCTGTGTACCGTACACCTTTTTTTCCCGAATTCCCAAAAAATTCAAATTGGGTCCGTTTATCACTAATATTTTCATGCCGGCCTCCCTCACCGTTGCGAAACCATTGTCATTATGATACTGCCCTGAATCTGCTCCAGGGTCATGGCGTCCACATCCAGAATCATGTCCGCAGCCTCCTCATAGGCGGCTTTTCTGTCCTGCATCAGCGCTTTTATTTTGCCCAACGGATCTTCGCACTGCAGCAGAGGTCTGGTTTTATCCCCCCTAAGCCTCTCGTACACCGTCTCCGGCCGCACCCGCAGATAGACCACCATACCAAGCTTCTTCAAAAGCTCTCTGTTTTCCGGTCTTACGGGCGTCCCCCCGCCCACAGAATATATTTTCCCGGCTTTGGACTCGCCCAATTCCCTTAAAAGCTCCGTTTCGAGCTGCCTGAAGTACGCCTCTCCCTTTTCCCGGAAAATATCGCTGACAGAGCAGCCCTCCCTGCGCTCTATCAGCTTGTCCGTATCCTCCACAGGCATGCGCAGCCTGTAGGAAAGCTTTATCCCCACGGAGGTTTTGCCGCTCCCCATAAAGCCGATCAGTACCAGATTTTGTTGTTCCATGCCCATACTCCTGCGCGCCTTTCCTGCCTTGTGCTTTATTCCTTCATTTACCTGCCGATTATTCCGGCTTTTGCTCCGGATGCTGCTCCTCCGGCTTCATGGCGCGTCTCATCTCCCCGTAAGCCTTCCCCGCAAGCTCCTCGTCCACCTTCACGCCCGTCCAGAGCTCATAGGCAATAATTCCCTGATAAAGCAGCATCCTCAGTCCGTTAAAGGCCCTGCCTCCCATCTCCTCAACCAGAGACATAAATTTGGTCCTGGAGGGATTGAAAATCAGGTCATAGCCGGTATGGATCTTCTCATAAAAAGCCCTGTCCTCGATAACCGCTTCCTCCACCCTGGGAAACATTCCCAGATTGGTAGCCTGAATGGCAAGATATTTCTCCCCCCGGGGCAGAGCCCCATAATCCGTCAAAGCCATCGCCTCCGCAAGCTGCCTGCCGGAAAAGGTATTGATCTCCTCCGCCAGCCTCTCTGCCTTTTCCACCGTGCGGTTTAAAATAACGATCTGCGAAGCGCCATGCACGGAAAGCAGCATAGCCACCGCCCTGGCCACCCCGCCTGCGCCCAGAATCAGCGCCTTTTCGCCCTCCAGCCTTACGCCGTCCCCGCACATAGCCCTGTACAGCCCGGGCATATCCGTATTATAGCCCTTAAAGCCGTCCTCCACGCGCACCAGGGTATTTACCGCGCCTATATCCCTTGCAAGCGGATCGATTTCCTTCAAAAACGGAATGACCCTGCTCTTGTATGGAACGGTCACATTGCAGCCCAGCAGATTCAGCGCAAAAGCGCCCTCCACCGCCTCCCCAAGCTTATCCTCCGGCACACGGAAGGGCACATAGACAAGCTTCTCCGAGAGCTCCTCTGCCAGGGTATTATGTATCGCCGGCGACATGGTATGCTCCACCGGATTGCCGATCAGCCCGCAGGTGCGGGTATAGCCGTCTATTTTCATAAAAACCTCCTTGCTGCGGCTCTTTCGGAGACAGCCGGCAGCTCAGGTTCTGAGCTGCCGAAAAACTGCCTGCTGAAATTATACTGCCTGAATGATTACCGCCTGCACTTTTTAACTGATTTATTATCCAACCTTTTCTTTTTCTTATGGTAAAAATACAGAACAATGCTCTCCAGTCTTCGCTTCAATACGATCTGGATCTCCTCCTTAGGGTGAATGGGCTTTACCAGCCAGGCTGCAATTCCGGCTCTCTTTGCCCCCCAAATGTCCGTGAACAATTGATCGCCCACAAACATTGTGTTCCCCGCATGGGTCCCCATGGTCTCCATGGCTTTTCTATAGCCCTCTGTGCCGGGCTTCCCCGCCTTAAAAATATACCGCGACTTCACCCCGTCGCCGAACATTTTCACCCGCGGCTCCTTGTTGTTTGACAATAGAATCGTCTGAAAGCCCCTCTCATGCAGTCTTTGAAAAAGCGCTGCCGCCCTTTCGTCCGCAGGAGCGCCATGAGGCGCCAGGGTATTGTCTATATCAAAAATAATTCCTCGATAGCCCTGGGCATACAGCCCGTTATAGTCGATCCCGTAAGCGCTTTCGGCTTCATTGTCGGGATAAAAAATCTCCAGCATTCAAGACCTCCCAAATCCTTCAACCGCCCTGCCGGCGGAGCGGCGCTCCTGGCGGTTGAGCGCTTCGGCAATTTTTTCCACCGCTTCCTTAATATAATCTCCCAGCCTCCGGCTCTCCACCCCCATTACCGCAGCGCCGCAGCGGCTCATGGGAATCAAAAGGATCTCCGCGCCGCTGGATGCCACCGCCTCTGCCATTTTCGGCGTAATCTCTCCCAGCATGGCGTCCGCCATGACAATGCCGATGGGTCCTACGATCACATCCGCGCGGCGGCTGTTGTATATCACCGCATTCTCCCCGGTTGCTCCCGCCGCCGTGCCGCCCTTCATCATATTGGAGGTTGCCGCGGCATTGGTTCCCACGGCTACCAGCTCCGCGTCGGGATATTTCAGACATATCTCCTCAACAAGGCTGCGGCCCACACCGCCCCCCTGGCCATCCATAACCATGATCACCATTTTCAGCTCTCCTTCCTTAGAACCGCTTCCGTGCCAACATTGTAGCATGACACTCCCGCTCTGTTCAAGGGTTTTCATAAAGTTCTTGACATATTGCCAGAATGCTTTTGCCTTGTCTTTTTCATCAATTCAAAACTGGACAACCCATTAAATCCATGTTTAGCATAGTCTCTATATACCTCTTCTCTAAATAATTCCAATGAAACGCTATCCTGAGAAAGCATCCTCCACATTTCCACGCCTCTGGATGATAAATATAATTTACTATTTCCCTTTAAAGAATCCCGACGATCCATAGTTTTGTAATCATCCTTATCCCGAATACTCTTTCTTAGAATCCGTCTTTCAAAAAGATAACCTATGCATTCTTCAAAAATCTCAACTTGACCCTCATCAAAGATATTTTTTATTCTTTTAATAATTTCATCTTTTTTTATTGCATCTATT
>ERZ808051.1082-NODE-1082-length-20878-cov-5.375126_pt1 | contig 20878 bp, 14 predicted proteins | sample MGYA00380199_ERZ808051 | MGnify/ENA primary metagenome ERZ808051 (study PRJEB31490, sample SAMN06133391) | mouse gut metagenome | isolation source: J11 | host: mice | place: China: Chengdu | collected 2015-05 ...
CACGGGGCCACGCATAAGTCTCCAACAGAGAATTTTCCTTCTGGGGCAGGCGGATCTTCAATTTCACGGAAACATGATCCCGATGCCGACATACCCGCACCAATACTGGATTGTTCACCATACGCCTCATGGCCGTCATAAACCGTCTGTGTTCCCCCATTTTCTGCAGGAACGGGGCGATCCGGTGTTTCATCAAATAATCCCCCTGCCGAAAAAGAAAATATTCATATCCGCTCTGAAAAATACTGCGGCGCGCCAGCCATATCCCTTCCACTGCAGCAGACCGTTCCGACTGCCAGCAGGAATAATTGTTACCTGATTTTCTATGCGCGTTAAAATACTGTATATCCTCCTCCGTACCCGCCGTTTTCCACCATGCGCATCGGATATACTCCCTAAACCATGCTGTGGCATCTTCAACCGCTTTGGAACCCGGCACAATATCCTCTTCCGTCCTCTGAATCATCGCTATACCCGAATACCACGCCCCCCGCAAGAGCGGCTCCCCCTTTATGCACTCCGCTCCGGCCGACAGCACAGTCCTGTTACTTTCCGCAAGAACCAGGTTTGTCCCAAAGCCAACCTGTAACAAATCGCCATGCCGGATTAATCTGCCAAGAAGTATCGAAACCGGTGTATCCGTACCCGGAGCCGTTTCAAACCACGGCGCAGATTCCGGAAACCTTTTCAGCATCTCATTCAAAACAGCAGTGCACTTACACAAAATATGCCTTCTGCTCACGCCCTGCGCATCCTCCTCCACAGGGGCGAGGGGCTGATCCAATGCGACCGCCTTTATCCAGCAGGCCAATGCCGAATACAAAACTCTGTTGCAATACTGTGTCGCGGATTCAGCCATATATCTGTCCATTCCCAAATCGGCAGCCATTGCCTGTAGAATTTCACTTTCCATCCCCTGCCCCCTCACAGATATTTTGCAAGATATCGGTCCGATTCCATGTCAAATTCCATGGATGAAAGAATTTCCAAAAACTTCTCCCCTTTACCGGCGGCTTTGGCACACAACAAAATCTGCAACAGCAACAGCTCATCCGGCTCTATCGTTCCACCTGTGACGGCCAGATATTTTGCATAGTTCAAAATTGCTGTATTGTCAATAATTCCATAAAACTTTTTAAGCAGCCTGCGCTTTTTGCGAAAATCTTCCTCGTCATATGTACAGGTAAACTCCACGGACGAGTGGAACGCCTGCAATGTACTCCTTTCAAAATCCGCAATACCGATATCGCCGTCCATAAACAGAACCCGATTCCACACATAGTCTGGAACCATTTCCGCATTCACGCCGCTTAAGGAAAAAATGAGAATTGCCCTGCACCCCCATTCCTCCCAGCGCTGCCTGATTTCCCGAAAAGCATTCAAACTGAATCCGTCAAAAATGCCGTTAATCACAAATACCCGGTCTGCGGAGAGTATCTCCTGACTGATAAAATCGCACATGGATTTACAACAGGACTCCCCAATCGGTAAGGTAAGCTCACAGACTCCCTCTTCCCCGAACATGGCCGATACGCAATCCCCTATCTTCTCCGCATGATCACCGCACACAACAGGGATTTTACTGCATATCGCAAAGCTAAGCATCTGCGACATCTGAGCGGCAATACCCTCCTCATAACCCATGTTGTATAAATTATCTGCCAGTTCTTCCACAAAAGAATTCATATCCGTGATGTCATTCCCCCACAGATATTCCCTTTTCCTATAGGTAACCGATATCCTGTCAAAGCCCCCTTCTGCCTGCGTCCCCTTTCCCCCGAAATGATCCGGTACGGCAAAAGCCATTTCTGAGATAAAATCCGCCGCATCCTTCCTAGCCGCAGAAATGCGGGCCGCTATTTTCTCTTCTACATCCTGCGCCAGTTTCTCCTGTCTTGCAAGTTCTTCCTGAAACCTTTCCAATTCCTCCTGCACTCTGCCGTGCTGCTCTTTACAAGATGCGTAAATATCTCTTTCTTTACTGACGGCATTATGCAATTTCTCCAATTCTGTCCGCGCCATACAAAGCTGCCCGGCGTTTTCCCTCTCCCAGTCTTCCAGGAGCAAGCCTTTGCACTTTTTTACAAGCCCCTCGTTTCTCTCCACCGCCGCCCCCAGCGTTTCCATATCCAGATCGCTCTCCGTCAGATAGGAATCCGCCTGTTCAATAAAGGCAGACAGATATTCTTGAGCCTCTGCCTCCGTGCATCCATATGCGTCCATAATTTCCTGATATACCGTTTCTTCCGGCAATTCTCTTATAAAAGTCTGACAGTGCTGTGTCTCCTTTACACTGAGGCCGCTTTGCCGCAATCTGGCACTGGTAGCCCGTTTTATAACAATATTTTTTACAACCTCCATAGGACTCTTTATCCGAAAAATATTCTGTGGATTACCCATACTGAGATGCCTATAAATTCTTTGCCCCGCAATATCCAGCACATCGCCAATGTCAATTTGGTATTGAGGCAATACACATACCTCTTTCTTAAGCCGAACGCTTCCGTCAATAACCTCAAGCTCCCTTGTCCCACAGAGCAAACAGCTCATTTCCTTCTCTGAAGTGCGATATCCAAAAAGAATTTTACTTCCTGCAATGCCAGAAAAGGTATTGCCTGCCAAATATTCCGAAACATCTTTACAACTATGGCACTCCGCCAACTCCACAACTTCTATGTATTTTATACTGCTGTTGTACTGCATCCGGATATAGTCTTTGCTTGAATCTTTATAATTCTCAATAGCGCTCCAATTCCAGACCCCTATAAAACCATCCGTATCAGGCCCGTCAAATAATGGTAGCTTGTCACGATTACTAAAATAAGGTGGTTCTTCCTCATTTCTGATAAAACGACGTACTTTTCGGTTTTCTACATCCGCAAGTCTCCTGCACCTTTTCCCATTATAATCCGTGAATACCTGAGCAATCGAAATAAACTGATAATCTTCGCTCTGTTCCTCTCCTATGTCTTCATCTGAATACTTTGACAGTGTACGGATTTTCTCTAATTCCGCTTGATACCCTGCCGCTTTATCCTCTGACTGCTTAAATTGTCCTTTTATGGTTGTCAACTTGCTTTCCAGCTCACTGCATCTTTCTGACAATACGTTTTGTGTTTCCAAATAAGCGTTTTTCTCAATCTCAAATTCCTGTCTGAGTTGGACTGTCTGGCTAGATAACTGAGTGATTTTACGCTGCAAATTTTCAATTTCAAGATCCGTTTTACTTTTTCCCTTTTCCTCTTCCGAAACCTCAATAGAATTCTCTTCCTGTTTCTGTTTTTCCTTTAAAAGCAAAATTGCCTCTTCCGTTAGCGCCACATATTCCTCTGAACAGGATCTCCCAGTCACTCTGAAAAACAGCGGCACATTTTCGCCAAACACACTCTGCACTATCGTCTTCAGCAACGCCTTTTGAGGAGATTCCCCTTCCATTTCCAGCACATACTGATATTCTTTAATTTCCTCTCTCCAGACACTGAGGTACTTATTAATAAAGGACGAGACGAATCTTTTGGAAATATTTTTGGTAACAAGCTGTATCGTCATATCGTCCGGCAAAGATGTAGCTCTGATACCCGGACGGATTTTGGCAAATTCCTGAGGATATTGTTGAAAATATGTCCGTATTGTCTTTGGCGTAATCTGTCCGCAAATATATTCTATCTCCTGAGCCGAAAGGTCTACAGCGGTAATTTCGTTCTTCTTTGCTGAGGACTGCCGTAAGCTACCTGCGTTTTGCATCTTCCCGGCATCATAATCCCCCATCTTGGTATTCCCATATAATGTACCTTTCTCATTCTCTGCCTGCCTCATCTGTAAAATCCTTTCTTACAATGGAAATCGTATAATACACGCAAAAGGCCGATGGATATTCTTCCCCTGCCAATTCGTTTCCTGACTTCCTCTACTATCCCTTCCTGTCCCATTCTTCCGCATTCCAGCAACACATTTTCTACCCAATAGGGAACTGGAACCCACTCTCCGCCATGGCACACCTTAATCTTGTCCACTGTCAGCAGTGTCTGCAAATACTTCTTTTTTTCTACATTTTTTGCCTCAACATGAAAGAAAACTCCACCTTCCGCCTCAAAAAAAATTTCCCTTGAATTATATTGCTCTGGAACAGCCACACGCTGCTCCCGCACCGCCATGTGCCGAAAAATCTTATCGCGGCAGCCGATATATAGATCCATTCTTGCATTGGCATTAAAGAAAAAAGGAGCTGAAAGAATTTGCCGCGTCAGATCTTCCCACTCTATCAAATCCCCATTTGCCGTTTCTATGTAATATGCATACTTAAACCCAGAGCGGGCAATCTTTCTGGCTTGAAACGAAATCTCTCTTCCAGCGTATTTTCTGTCTACCGACAATATCATTTCCCGCGAGTCCACAGAAAAAGCCACCGTATATGAGCCGCATTTTTCTTTCTCTACAGTCATGGCGAAAACTTCTGTTCCGTCATATTTATACACATTGGGTGCATCATTTCCACTGGATACCGCACAGAACATTTTAGCACAGCCTGAGACGGGGATTCTTACTCCCTGTTCTGTCATCGGCGGCCATAGAGGAATCAATTCCGGCAATGTCTGCAACAGTCGGACACCAAATTCTTTTTGTAAATAATTTTCCACATATCTATACCTATTTATTTTTTCTGTAGAAACACAAATGGTAATCAAATAAACCTGATAGACCTCTTTACTCAAAGATATGCTTCCAAGCACTTTCCACTGAATCTCCTGAGGAGGCCTGAAATATCTGGCAATTACATAATATTGCCGATCTGGTGAAACAGCATCTCCCCTTCTGATTTTTTTGCCCTCCGTCTCACCATATGTAAAAATTGCGCCTCCATAACTAAAGCCAGCCGCATAATCAGACCAGCTTTTTCGGATTTCCAACGCCTTTTCCTGGTGAAATATTGTCACGGCAAAATTTTGTCCCGCTTTGGGGAGAAAATTGACAGGAACCAAAGTAACATTATCCTCCAAAAAGTGACTCGTATCCACAGAAATTGTCTTTTGAACTCCTGCCCCTGCCACGCAAACTTTAACCCCTTGTTGGGCTGCTTTGATAAGCAATTGTTCGCCCAGCGCCGGAAATCCTATATTCAGGCAAAACCGATTGCCTGCCCTGACTGTCAGATAGACCGGCAATCCAACCCGCTCATACAGATTCAGTTTCAAATTTCCGTCTACTCGTTTTTCACATTCCGGACTCAATTCTGTCTTGTTATAGTGAGAAAACTTGTCCGGCTGCGATCCTCCTCTGGAGCACCAAAATACAGGCTCGCCGCATTCAGGGCAAAGAAATCTGCCACGTTTTCGTGGAAAACACTTATCATAAAATAAATCTGCATTAACTTCTTTCTCTGACCCTATCACATATCTGTCAATTGCATATTTCATATTGTTTCTAAGCCTTTTTCTATACTGATAACCATCTCTGCTTTTAATGCCTTACTATATATTCAGATCTAAATCAACATTCTGTCTCTCCCACATTTCAGTATTGATCCTTAATCTTATTATATACACAGTCATTTGCTATTTCAACACAAAATATGACAAATCTCTAATAACAGAATTTTTGATAATCAATTCTCTCGACCAGATTTTGAAGCAGAATAATTTTATCTTCTTGTACACCAAGGTTACTTCCCGCCTTATTAACTACTTGAATGCTCACAGGAAATACGGAGGAAAGCGCCCATAGAACATACACATTATCACTTTAAAATCTAAGTACTCTTTTCCTCCAGACTTCCGCTTACTTTTATTATTTCACCTCTCCATAAAACTCTCTTGTTCTATTGTACTCTCTCCTCCCTCCCCGCCTCATACTCCTCCACCGCCGGGTCCACAATATCCGTGGTCCTTTTCCACTCCTTCGTCCCCTCCACCTTCGCCGCGGGCTGGGTATGCTTCGCCAGGAACCTGGTCAGGGGGTAAATATCGATCCAAATCTCGTTGTTTCCTTCCTTCTGGGACTCGTCAAAGATCAACTGCAGACCCCAGTGCAGGTGGGTGACTTCGATATTGTTCACGTTCTCCTTGGTACTGTAGCCGGTGTGGCCCATATAGCCGATCACATCCCCTGCCGTGACCACGCTGCCCTCCTCCAGTCCCTCCGCATAGGGGTAGTTCTGGCGCAGGTGGGCATAGTAATAATAACGCTTCCCGTCAAAGCTGCGGATACCGATGCGCCAGCCCCCATATTGGTTCCAGCCCAAAGCCTCCACATAGCCGGACTCCACGGCTATAATGGGTGTGCCCACCAGCCCCATCATATCGTGTCCCAAATGCTGCCTCTTGTAACCGTAGCTGCGCGACACGCCAAAATCGTCATAATGGGTATAGTCGAAGCCCTGCGCCAGAGGAAAATAGCCTTTTAAGCCGTACACCGTTTTTCCTTCCGCCTGGTATTCCCCCACCAGCCCTCCTATGGCGGCATCATATGCCTCCCTGTAATAAGCGTAGTACTTCATGTCGCAGGTCAGATCTTCTATTGTCTTGTCTCCCTCGGATAAGGACTTCGCCGCCTTATCCATTATTTTCAGAGCATTTTTGTCGAAGGTGCCGCCCGTCCGCGCCGCCGTGTAGGCCAGAAGCTCAACCCAGCAGATCTCGTGCTCTTTTCCGTGGGTTTTCACATCCCAGTCATAGGCTTTGCAAAGCGCCTCATAGGACACCGTGAAATCCACCCACTTTATGTAATCGTTTTCTATGGTGAGAACATTGCTGCTTGCGCTCTCCCTTGCCGCACTGCCCCCCTTCTGCACAATAAGCACTGCCGCCAGCCCCACTGCCAACAGGCACTCCGCCAAAATGCCGCGCTTTATCCAGCCCAAAAATCCAATTTGCTGCCCCTTATCCATCTTCGCCCCAAGGTCTGTTTACTCCTTGAAATATATGTGGCGGCAGATATTTTTATGCTCTCCGGACACACTGCCGGGCAGGAGCGGTGTATACAGAAAAACGGACCGGCATCCACGCTTTCCATGTCTGCCGGTCCGTTTATTTAAAATATAAATATTGCCGTAACTTGTCTCCTGCTTTCAAGCTCTGTTCGTTTCAGTGATGCTTACCGGGTGCCCTTCCCTAAACCTCCGGCTCAATCAAGCCATAGGTCTCGCCCTTCCTCTTATAGACCACGTTCACCTGGTCCGTCTCGGCATTGATAAATACAAAGAAATTATGTCCAAGAAGCTCCATCTGAATGCAGGCATCCTCCGGATACATGGGCTTGATGTCAAACTTCTTGGTGCGGACAATTTTGACTTCCTCCTCGTCCATGTAGTCATTCTCCACATACATTTTGCTGAAGGAGCTTGCTGCCTGCTGCTTGTCCACAATCTTGGTCTTATACTTTTTCAATTGCCTCTCAATAATTTCCTCTACCAAATCAATGGAGACATACATATCGTTGCTGACCTGCTCAGACCGGATGATATTACCCTTTACGGGAATGGTAACCTCAATTTTCTGCCGCTCCTTCTCAACGCTTAATGTGACATGTACCTCCGTATCGGCATTAAAATATTTCTTCAGCTTGCCGATCTTCTCCTCAACAGCCGACCTCAATCCGGGCGTAACCTCAATATTTCTTCCTACGATAACAAACTTCATAGAATCATCCCCTTCGCTGGTTTATTGTATAAGCATTATACCATAGTTGCATGGGCTTATGCAACAATTTCACAAATTTTTTACTTGTTTTTGACATTATTTCTGTCAACAGAATTTTATAAAATTTTTAATTTTCTTGTCCTTTTTATTATAACTTCACAAAACAGGCGTTTGCTTTTTTCCCGATTTTTTCTCCACTAAAAATCTTTAAAAAGGTGGATACTGTGTATAAGTCGGTGCATAAGTCACTTTTGTGAATTTTACAGGCTTTTTAATGTGGATAACTTTTTTGTTTTAACATTACATTTTGAGTGTTATTTATTCCTCGCTTATTTTTTTGTGCATTTTATACAAGCCCTCAAAATACGCCGGTATTTTTTCCCAAAACAATATTTTGACAAATTGTAAGAATTATTGGGCTTCCAGAAAAAACATCTTCAAAAAACTGTCACATGCAGCTATATTTAATTCTATTATGCTGACACAAAAAGCGCTTGCCAGCTTTTGATTTTATATGCGCTAAAGAGCATTTAACTGCAGTATCATGCCGACACACAAAAAGCATTGTGCCAGCTTCTGATTCCATATGTGATAAAGCCCATTTAACTGCAGTATCATGCCGACATACAAAAAGCATTGTGCCAGCTTTTGATTCCATATGTGATAAAGCGCATTTTACTGCAGTATCATGCCGACACACAAAAAGCATTGTGCCAGCTTTTGATTCCATATGTGATAAAGCCCATTTAACTGCAGAACAGCGGGCACGCAAGTGATGCGCAGCACGGGACTAAACAGGCATAAAACCGGGGCAGCCTCCCTGCGGAAGATGCCCCGGTAAACCTTTTAATATTGCAAAGCTAAAAACGTTTTTCCTTAGAAGATTCTTCTGATAGCCAGAATCGTCCTGTAATCCGCCTTTGATACGATAATTCCCACCTTTTTATTCGACGCGTGCACGATCTGACCGTCCCCGATGTAAAGCGCCACATGACCCGAATAACAGATCAGGTCTCCGGGCTGGGCATTCTCAAGCCCATCCACCGCATAGCCCTGGGTTCGGTCTGACGCAGAGGAGTGGGGCAGTTTCACGCCGAAATTCGCATATACGCTCATGACAAACCCGGAGCAGTCCGCTCCCTTTGTCAGGCTGGTTCCGCCGTAAACATAGGGATTACCTACAAACTGCAGCGCGTATTCCGCGACTGCGACACCCATTTCGCTGCCCTCGCCCACAGTATAATTTTGGGCATTCTGGGCTGCCTGTGCGGCCTTCTTTGCCTCTGCGGCTTTTGAGGCGGCTGCCGCTGCAGCGGCTTCGTTTGCCTTCCTGCGCTCCTCCGCCTCCTTGGCAAGACGGGCAGCCTCCTCCTCGCGAGACTCTGCCTGCACAAACTCGCCATGAATGGAAATATAATCCTTGGATACCCATCCAAGACCTTCCTCCACATCTACCTTTGCCCACCCTTCGGTGTCGTCCAGCACAATAAGCTCCTCTCCAAGAGGAAGCATGCCTATGACGTCTGACTCCGTGGTAGGCTCCCTGCGCACGAACAGCGTCTGGGTCGTAACGGTCGCAATTCGCTTTCCGACTGCCTTGGCAATCTCAACAGCCTCGTCGCCTGTGACACAGAACTCTGCCTTTACATACCCTGTCACACTGCCCGACGAGATCTGATACCATCCGTCCTCCTCAGATATAAAGGTTCCCACGGAATTGTTATAAAGCTTGCCGACGACCTCTCCATCCGTGCTGGGTAAGCTTCTGACATTCACATAATTTGTCACCTGTGCAATCACCAGCTTGCGGTACAGATCCTCCTCCGTAGGCACATGCACCGATACCGCCAGTTCTAAATTTCCATTATCCTTACAGGTCGGCTCAATGATATTCTCAACCTGCGTTGTCGTGCCCTCCGCCATGTTTGGCAGCTTGCCTCCGGGAGTCAGCGTTGAGCCAATACCGCCGCTGGGAAGAATGGAGGCTTCAGCCGTCATGACGCCTCCGGCAAAGGTAATGACTGCGGCGCACATACATGCCGTCACTCTCAATGTATTTCGATTCATTTTGTCTCCTTCTTTCAACAGAAAGCTTTTATGTAAAACAGCTCTTTATATATAACAGCATTTATTAAATTTGTTACAAAATTATTACGCACCTTAACTAATATATCACTTCCCTCTATAATTGTCAATATATGAAATTTACTGTAATAGTTGAAAATAATGGATTTCCGGGAATTTTGCGTATCCTTCCCCCTTTACATATTTGTTAAAATTTTACCATGGCGCATATCAGGAAAATAACACAAAATTTCACCGGCATCTGCCCGGCCAGAAACTGCCGTCTAAGGACGCTCTGCGGCGCCCGGATACAAATGTTGTCGCAATCTGTCATTTTTTGTAAATACAACGGGATATTTGTTGAACGATTGCCATACCTATTTCCAGACTTCTGTGCTAAAATAATTACATGGAAACAGACTGACAAAAGATAATACGGCAGTCGGTATGCAGCATAAAAAAGCAGCTATTTTTTTACCCCTTTACTTCTCTTTTAAAAAGTATTTACTAAGGCAATTTGGTTCTAATCATTTTCTGCAAACACACATACAATAGCATTATGATACTTCGGAAAAGAGGTGGGTAATGCTTGTGTATAGAAGATTATGTTCCAATGAGGATTGAAGATCTCTGCTCAAAAAGCGGAATCACCAGATATCAGCTATCTAACCGGACGGGGATCTCACAATCTGCACTATCTGATATCGTGAAAAAGAAAAATATTCCGACTCTGGTCACAATAGAAAGAATCTGCGCTGCCTTTGGGATCACCATCGCACAATTTTTCACACAGGGCGACAGTATCCCGGACCTGTCCGACGAACAGAACGAACTCCTGCTGTTATGGGACGGTCTGAAGCTGGAAGAAAAAGAGATTGTCAAAACCTTTATGAAAAGCATAAGGAAATGAGGGATAGCTACCTGGCAATATGCCGCTGTCCCTCTTTTTTCATGTAATCCGTAACTTCTTCGGAAAGCGCCTGTTTGCATGAACCAACGTCACCCGATAACCGTTTTTTCAACATGCTTAAGACAGAAAGGATTACAACAAATGCAAAATCAAGACCAAACTACACAAGAATTCTTATCCGTTATCTCAGAAACAAACACAGCCCAGAGTATAAAAGAAACCTTAAAATTATGCATGGACAACCTGAAAAGCAACACCTTGAACACTCTGCTCACAGGAGACGCCGACTACCAGGCCTCTCTGCTTGAATATCGACAGAGCTGCGAGCTCTACCAGAACGCAGATTTCACAGAATCCCAGCGTGACATCGTAGACACCATCCTTGCCCGAAAGGACGAAAGCAGCTTTGAACATACCTCCAATGCATATATGGCCGGCCTCCTGGACGGTTACCGCATTTTAAGAATGCTGGGCTTGACTTTGAATTAACCCACAAAAAAGGGGCTGTTGCAAAGCAGAGATTTTATACAATATATGGCTTATATACACAAATTAACAAACCATATTTTGTGCTTTCTCTGAGCTTTGCAGCAGCTCCTTTTTTTATGATTTTATTTTTTTAATTATTTCCTCTGCAATAATTTCCCGCAGATACCGCGGCATTCGCCCCGTCCGCTACGGCGGTCACGATCTGGCGAATGGGCTTCCTGCGCACATCCCCCGCCGCAAACAGCCCCGGGACGCTGGTGGCGCAGTCCTCTCCGGCGAGCACATAGCCTCCCTCGTCACAATCCACGAGCCCCTGCACCAGCTCCGTGCCCGGACGGATTCCCACAGCGATGAAGATTCCTGCCACCGAGAGCTCCTTCTGCTCATCCGTCCTTACGTCCTTGACGCGGATTCGCTCCACAGCTTCCTCTCCCTGAATTTCCTCCACCACATGACTGTACAGAACCTCCACGTTGGAAAGACCCTTCAGCTCCCGCTGCAGCACCATGGCGCCCCGCAGCTCATCCCTTCTGTGGATCAGGTATACCTTTTCACAGGTTCTCGCCAGATAAATGGCATCCTCCAGCGCCACGTCGCCGCCGCCCACCACCGCCACCGTCTTTCCTCTGAAAAAGGCTCCGTCGCAGGTCGCGCAGTAAGATACGCCCCTGCCTCCCAGCCTATCCTCTCCGGGCGCTTCAAGGCGGGCATGTACCGCCCCTGCCGCCAAAATCACCGTCTTTGCCTCCAGCTCTCCCGCATCCGTGAGAAGGAGCTTGTGGCTGCCCTTATCCTGGATGGCGGAAACCTGCGCCTCCCTAAACTCGACGCCAAGCCTGTCCGCATGCTCCCTAAACTGCATTCCCATATCAAAGCCGTTCATACCGGGCATTCCCAGATAATTGTCAACCTCGTAAGTATTTAAAACCTGACCACCGCTCATGGGCGCTCTTTCCAGCACCAGCAAATCCAAGCCTGCCCTTTTTCCGTACACCGCCGCCGACAGTCCTGCGGGACCCGAACCGATAATAATCAAATCGTACATTTTTATACCCCCTATCCGCTGAGGCGGACATTTATTTAAATTTTACTATAGAATTTTCAGTGGCAAAACAGCGCAAAATTATGTTATACTGAACCTTAGCAATTATTATATGAAGGGAACAGAAAAACATGAATATTTCTTCTGGCCAAACTGCCCTTATCACCGGCGCCTCCAGGGGCATCGGCAGAGCTGCGGCAGAATGCTTTGCAAGGGCCGGCTACTCGCTTGTGCTTACCTGCGAACGTTCCATGGACGCCCTGCGCGCCTGGGCGGAGGAGCTTTCTGCAAAATACAATATTTCCTGCCTTGCCCTGCAGGCAGACATGGGAAATGAGGAGGACGTGCAGGCGCTTTTCTCCCAAATCCATAGGCTTGATGTACTGGTCAACAATGCAGGCATTGCCCACATGGGTCTGTTGAGCCAAATGACCTCCCGGGAGTGGCGCCGGATCATGGCTGTAAATCTCGACTCCTGCTTTTACACCTGCCGTGCCGCCGTCCCGCTTATGCTGCAGAAGCACAGCGGCAGAATCATCAATGTCTCCTCCGTATGGGGCATTCACGGCGCTTCCATGGAGGTTGCCTACTCCGCTTCAAAGGGCGGCATGAACGCATTCACAAAAGCCCTTGCAAAAGAGCTGGCGCCCAGCGGTATCGCCGTCAACGCCATATGCTGCGGCGTCATCGATACAGAGATGAACGCCTGCCTTTCGTCCGAAGACCTGGAAGCGCTCAGAGCAGACATTCCAGCAGACAGGCTGGGCACTCCCCACGAGGTGGCACAGCTTATTTTACAGACCGCACAGGCCCCTGCGTACATGACCGGCCAGATAATAACAATAGACGGCGGATGGTATTGACAGCCCATTCCCTTGTTTCGGGATCTGATGTCCGGCTGTACAAACCAGCCGCCGTCTTTATTTGTCTACAGGAAATGCTCCCTTTCCTCCTCGTAGACCTCCTGCACATCCACGTGGGGCGCAAGGGAATCCACGATCTGCTGCATCTGCCGTTTTGTCTTGACATCCTTGCAGCGCATGATGACCTCCTCCTTCTGTGCCTCCGTCAGCCCTGCATAGCCGCGCATTGCCGGTTCATTCATGGCAAGCGCCATGCCAAAGCCCATGGGCAGATCCGAGAGAGTGGCATCGTTGTACGGTGCTTTGCTCATATCCATTGCACATACTCCTTTCCAAATCACAAATCTTTCGGGAATAAGCTTCACACCCTTGCAATTCGTCCGGGTGCCTGGTTAGTATGTGCAATTTCGCCTGTTCCATCCCTTCAGGCTTTTCTGTCAGGCATCAGCCAAAAGCCCTGCCTGTTTTTTCCTCCGCCTCATCAATATCCTTATATCCGTACATTTTTACACTGTTTTCCATGATATCTCTCGCCGGATTTTTCCCAAGACGGGCATATTCCACAACATATCTGCCGTACAGCTCCAGCATCTTGTCAGAATAGGTTCCCAGCTCTCCACGCAGATAAGTCTCATATGAGGTATTAAAGGGATTATCCTCCCGGGTATGAATGCTTCTGGCGTTATCCGCAAGCGCGGGGTATTGCCCGGCAAATTCTTCCATCCATGAAACCTGCATACTGCAGATCTGTTCGATAATCCGCTTCTTATCCTCCGGCAGCGGCGAGAAATTATTTTTAATCTCCTCATATTTTTCGGGCGCCGTGCTTTCCATCATACGCCCATATTTTTCCTCGATCAGGTTGTGTCCCCTGTGATACTCCCGGTGAAAATCATACAAATACTGCATGAGCATAAGACGGTTCCAGGTCAGATACTGACTTTTGCGCATAATAGAGAAGGTACGCCAATCGTTCTGGCAGCTTGCCCTGCCGCCCTCATTGCGGACCTTATCAAAGGCCTCAAATTCGAGCCTTGCGATCTCCTCCACCAGCTCCTGATCAGTCCTTGCCGCCAGTGACGCCTTATACGCCAATTCCTCGCTGTGCGCGTCCAGATAGCTGTCCGTATCGCTGATAAAGCACGCTCCGTAAAGCTGCCTTGCAAAGCACGCTCCCAGCTTTTCTATTAAATCTTCTTTTAAATTATGTGCGTTTTCCCCGCCGCATACGTTTTCCGTATTCGCTGCGCTTTCCCCGCCCTTTACGGCTTCAATGCTTTGTCCCGGCTGCCCGGTTATGCTGCACAGGAGACCTTCCACCTCCCTGCCTGCCTCCCACAGGCACAGGCTATAGCGCAGCCACTTGTCATGCGGGGGATATTTCCCCTGAATATAGTGCTGCAGCTTCATTGCCTCCCTGACGCCTTCCCAGAGCATCATTTGCGCCGTAAGGCAGTCCCCCCGCTTCTGCATCCGCGGGAAGTTATACTGTGCCGCCTGGGCAAATTTTGCCGCGCTGTCCGCCAGCTTCAAATACAGAATCTCCTCCGGATAGCCCTTCTGCAGTCTGCTCCTAAACGCGGAAAATACGCCCTCGTCATCCCTGAAAACCTGCCCGTTGACAGCCGCTGCAAGAGAAGCGTCACTGACGCCGCGCCAGTCGATGCTCTCATATGTGTCCGTCCCCACCAGGCTGCGGTAAAAATCCGAAATTTTTATGACTCCCCGCCTGTTTTTTCCGTTGACCCTGGGGGCGCGGCAATAGCCCTGAAAATTGGATGGCAGCGCTTCATATGCTGCCTGCAGAGCATTTCCGATTTCCCCATAGGTTTCGTCGCTGACCCACATGCAGAACCCCGGGCCCCAGTCATGGTCCCTGGAGACAGGGTCATCCCAGCCGAAGCAGTCGGAGCCTCTGCCGACCAGCCCTACCGCGATTTTTCCCGCATACTCCGGGAATTTTTCCTCTATCATCGGTCGGCCGTAAGCCTCATAATAGCTTTTTGAAAGCTGCAGACCCGTCCCCGCATTCCTCTGCTCCATGCTGTCTGATTCCGCTCTCCTGCTGCCCGCGCCGTCCGTCCCTGCTTCCCTCTGATCCCGCATCTTCAGCTCACAGTCTGCCACATACTCCTGCAGTCTGTTGTAATACTCATTTTTACCAAGGCTGCACTCTACGCTTTCCATGGCTTCCTTGTAGCAGCGCAGCGCCTCGTCAAATTCCCTTTTATGATAATGGCACGCTCCCAGCGCAGCGAGCGCGGCTCCGTAATGGCTGTCTGATACGTCTCTTAAACGAAACGTCTCCACCGCTCTCGCAGCATACCGGAAAGCGTCCTCCATCTCTCCAAGCTGCACGCAGGTACCGGCAAGGTTGGCATATGTGACTGCCGTTTCGTAGGGCTCATCCTTCTGCTCCACAATTTTTAGCGCCTGGAGCAGATTCTCCTTCGCCCTGGAAAAATCGCCCATCTCCTGATATAAAAGGCTGATATTGTTTTTCAGCCCTGCCACAAGCATGCTGTCAGGCGAAAGCTGCCTGCCGTATATTTCCTGCACCTGTGCATAATAATCAAGCGAAGCCTCCAGCCTGCCGCAGGCACGATAGGCATTGGCCACATTGAGAAGCGTAGTGGCATAGGGAATCGTGCCCTCCAGCCCCATGCGCTTCGCCTGTGCAATCGCCTGTGCGGCAATACTAAAGGCATTCTCCCGCTGGCTCGTCTCCCGGTAATAGCTCAAAAGCTCATTCAGCAGTTGCAGCAGGCTGCCGTCATCCTCCTCCTGGACAGCCTGCACAATGGACTGCTGCATGAGCTTTTCCGCATCCTCACCCTTATTATTTTCAAAAAAATCATCCACCTGTGCCAAAATCCGCTGAATATCCATCTCGATAACCCTGCCCTTCCGCACTTACTTCAACCGCCCCACAGACGTCCGTATGCCGCAAAGCTGTATACAGACGTCTGTGTGCATGCAAAATCCGCAATATAAGCTCTTTATCCGGCAAGCTATTCTTCCCGAATATACCTTTCTATAAAAGCCAGGCTTTTCTGAATTTTATCCATGCCGCTCATCTCCAGAAGCATGCTGGATTTCCAAAGTCCGTGCTCGCCTATCAGTCTGAAAATAAGCTCCCAGGATATACTGCCGTCCCCAAGCGCCAAATGCTCGTCGCGCCCCAGGTGATTATCGTTGAGGTGGAAATGACGGATATAAGGGGCAAGCTCCTGAAACCATCGCTCCGGCTTTTCTTTGGAAAGCATCATATGCGCCACATCCAGGCAGACGCCAAACCTCTCCTCGTCCTGCAGCGCAAGCGCAAGGTCTCTCAATTCAAACGGCGACTTTTCATCAAACGTGTTCTCGCAATAAATCTCCACATCGCTCCCGGCGAGAAGCCTGCGCATGGTCTTCTCCATCACATCCAGCCAGTTTGCGCGGTACCTTTCATCACTCACCAGCCCGGGAACCAGCCCCGTATGAAACACCACCCCTCTGCAGCCCAGCTCACAGGCGATTTCCACCGACTGCTGCATACGGTACAGGCTGTGTCTGCGGATACCGCTGTCCCAGCTGAAGGGAACAATGTCAAAAAAGGCTCCGTGCAGGGTATCTGCCCCCTCCGGTCTTTTCAAGCCTCTGTACAGAGCGATCCTTTTCTTTAACGCATCCTCGTCATCCAGTAAATCCGGTATAAAAAAATCATTATATTCAAAGCCCAGGGAATTCTTTTCTGCCAGCTCCGCATATCTGTCCAGCTCCCCTGCGCCGGGAATTATCTCTATCATACATATACCCCTTGCCCGCATCGGCACGCATCCGTTCCATCATTTGAAAGCATGCTTCCTTTACGCTTTTTCCTCTGCCCGCTCCTTTGAAAACATGAACAGGCGAACATCGTTCCCGCGCTGATTCAAAGCCTCTTTAAACAGCTGCAGAATTTCCTTATCCACCTTCCCGCTGCTTGCCATATCGTCCAGAACCGAAAGAGCCTTCGCCTCCTCCATGGACTTCTTATAGGGTCTGTCGGAGCTGGTCAGCGCCTCAAACACATCCACCACGGCAAGTATACGCGCCTCAAAGGGAATCTGCTCCCCCTTTAAGCCTCTGGGATAACCGCTGCCGTCCAAAAGCTCATGATGTGCGCCCGCCCATTGGATAATATGCGGATATCTCGCTCCGAAATTCATTTTGCTCAGATATTTCTCCGTATATTCCACATGAGAGCTGATAATGTCTCTCTCCTCCTTGGTCAGGTTGCCCTTGCGCACCGTCAGGCATTCCTCCTCATAAAGAGAAAGGAAGGAAATTTTGTTTCCGTTCACCCCGGTATACTTCCTTGCCGCCAGGGCCTTCACATACTGTACATCCTCGTCTGTCAGGCCGGTTTTTCTGTTGATTTCCTCGATTCTCTGCTGGGCGTCCACCAGATTATTTCTTTCCTCGATCCACTTGGTCCTGCTGATCCTGCCCTCCAGATAATCGATATGGTACAGCGCCGTCAAATGCTGAAAATGCTCCATAACAAGGGGAAACCTCTCCCCCAGACGGGTGGTTTTGTCTATGATCTCATTAGGTATCACCAGCTTGCCGATGTCGTGCATCAGCGCCGCCATCAGAAGCTCATCCCTTTCCTCCGCCGAATAATGGAAGGATACCTTTCCTTCCGCATACCGCTGATTAATGTAGTCAACCAGCAGTCTCACATAGAGATACACATTTCTGGAATGATAGTAATTATAGGGGATACGCGTATCGATGGCGTCCGTAAACACCTGGGTTATGGAGATCATAAGCTGCTCCATCTCCTGCACAAACTTCATGTTGGAAACGGCAACCGCTGCCTGCGAGCCCAGAGATTCCACAATCTTCTCGCATTCCTTTTCAAAGGCCACCACCTTCCCCTCTCCGTCCTGGGCGTTGATCAGCTGCACCACACCGATCAGCTTATCCTCATGGTTCACCAGGGGGAAAACCAGCATGGACCTGGTGCGGTATCCCGTCAGGTTGTCATACTCCCTCGGCCCGCTGAAATCAAACTCCTGACAGCTGTAGGCATCTTCTATATTCAGAAGCTTTCTGTGAAGCGCCGCATAGGCGCAGATATTTTTTTCCGTCATGGGAACCGGCGGATACTGTTCCCTGTCCTGCCCCTTACGGTTTACCCCCAGGGAAATATTCTTCGTAATGCAGAAGTGCAGCTGCTCATTCTCATAGAGATAGAGTGTGCCGCCGTCGCTCCCTGTCAAATCCATGGCACAATCCACTATCTTGGCCAAAAGCTCGTCATAGTTGCGCTCCGCAGTCAGCTGAATCCCTATTTCAAGTATTTTGTCTATCTGTGTCCGCTCCATTTAAACCCTCCAATGCAATATCCGACGCAATATCCAATGAATATACCTCTATCGTATCCTGTCTGCCCTTTAAGCTCTGCTCTCCCAGATAATCCGCACGAAATCTGCTTTTTACCTGCTCATAGAGCCGGCTGCTGATAAGAACCTGCCCCCTTTTGGCTACGCTCTCCAGGCGCTCCGCCACATTTACCACATCCCCTATTGCCGTATAGTCCATGCGGTAATTACATCCGATATTTCCCACAACCGCCCTGCCGCAGTGTACTCCCACCCCACAGGCAAGCTCGATGCCAAAGTCCTTTTTCATTGAGGCATTCAGATCATCCACAGCCTTTACGATATCAATTCCTGTCTTCACTGCCCTGAAACAGTAGTCGGGCACGTCCAGCGGGGCATTGTACACCGCCATGACCGCATCTCCAATAAACTTATCCAGGGTCCCCTCATTCCGAAAGATCGCCTCCGTGACCTGCCCCAGATAACGGTTCAGTATCTCCACTATCACCGTGGGACTAAGCCCCTCTGACATGGAGGTAAAGCCTCTGATATCCACAAAAAGCACCGCTATATCCCTGCTCTCTCCGCCCAGCTCAATCCGGTAATTCTTGCTCTTTCCCAGCTCATCCACGACCTGAGGAGCCATATAGGTGCGGAAAACACTGAGAATTTTCTGCTTGCGGAGCCGCTCCGTTATGTAGCCTGTCATCATCCTGATAAATAAAGTAATCGCAATAAACAGAACGGGCACCAGGCATCTCCAATAAATGCCCTTATGATAGAGCAGGTAAGCCACCGCCGCAATTGCCGCTTCCAGCGCGATTCCTCCCACAAGCCCTACGGCAAACCGCCTGTGGCTGGCAAGCAGCGCATAGCCGCCCACAATCGCTCCCGCTATAAGCGCGCAGCTCCATGCCGCCAAATTTACAAAGGTTCTGCCGTCCAACAGGGCATTCAGGTGATTTGCCTGCACCTCCACTCCGTTCATGACCGTGCTTCTCGCCACCGGAACCATATACTGATCCATCATGCCGGAAGAATATGCCCCCACAAATACAATGCCGTCCTTAAAAACCCTCGGATCAATGCGGCCCTCTGCCACGTCCACATAGGAATAGATTTCATACATTCCCGGCTCCGCCGTATAGTCAAAGCCGTAAATTCCCTGCTTGTCCGTCTTGGGAAGCTCTGCCTGCTCCCCGGCGTATTCCTTATAACAGCGGTATATCTCACATGCAAAATTATATCTTGTCTCTCCGCCCCAATCCGTGGAAAGCACGGAGCGGCGCACATAATTGTCACTGTCCTGCACCACATTCGTAAAGCCCTGTCTGCTGACAGCAGCAAGCGCCTCATAGGGCTGCTCCACCTGCTCCACGTGCATGGTGTTCATCTTCATGCTTCCATCCTCCTGCATCTCAAGCTTTGCAGAATAATTCAGATAGGAAGCCATTACCACATAGGGATACTTTGCCGCCGCCTCGGCAAGCGCCGTATCTCCGTCCTCATCACGGCTGCCGAAGTAATTGATATCGAAAGCAATTACCGCCGGCGCATGCTCCGGGTCAAAGGCATTGAGCAAATCCGCTGCCTGCTGTCTTGACCAGCCTGCAAAGGGCCCCATTTCCTGGAGGGACTTTTCATCGATTCCGATTATCTTTATCCTGTTGTCCACGGGCTTTTCCCTTATAAAAAGCCCGTCTCCCAGCCAATATTCAAACTTGGCGAAGGGAGACGCATAAGTCAATAATGCTGCTGCCAACGCCGCGCCGGCTATCAGCAGCAGATATTTTATATTTTGTTTCCAGCTCTTTATTTTCATGATTCACCTGCCGGCCGGTCTGACGGCGCGGGGCTGGGGGAACCTGTCGGTCCCTCCGACGGCGCCGGGCTGGGTGAGGCTACCGGCTGCTCTGACGGCGCCGGACTGGGTGAAACTGCCGCTCCCTCCTTTATGCTGTAGCAGACGCCAAGCTCCTCAGATACTCTTACCTTATAAAGGTTTCCGTACTTATCCTTCCAGGCCGGATACAAGGTCATGCTTTCCATTACCGCATCCAGGCTATAATTCCACTCATATCCGTCCTTCCTAAACCAGCCAACAAACTTAAGCCCCAGATTCTGCACCTCTGCACGATTGGGTATGCAGTCCACCTTGACGTCCCCCTGCTTCCATGCAAGGTCTCCCTTTTTCACATCGCCGCAGGCAAAGAACAGCGGCTGCATAATGCTCTCTGCCTCACTGGCATTTTCAGGCTCTTTTCCGCTGACTAGAACATAAGGAATCTCATAGGTTACCCTGCAGTATCCCTCCTGTGGAGGAACAGGCGACTTTGTCGGTTCCGGCGTAGGCTCCGCTGTGGGCGCAGGCGTAGGTACTGCGGTCGGTGCAGGCGTAGGTGCTGCCGTCGGCGCAGGCGTAGGCTCTGCGGTGGGTACAGGCGTAGGTGCTGCCGTCGGCTCAGGCGTAGGCTCTGCGGTGGGTACAGGCGTAGGTGCTGCCGTCGGCGCAGGTGTCGGTA
>ERZ808051.1085-NODE-1085-length-20852-cov-6.542671_pt1 | contig 20852 bp, 17 predicted proteins | sample MGYA00380199_ERZ808051 | MGnify/ENA primary metagenome ERZ808051 (study PRJEB31490, sample SAMN06133391) | mouse gut metagenome | isolation source: J11 | host: mice | place: China: Chengdu | collected 2015-05 ...
ATGAATTTTTAAAGCAACTGATACTGGCGCTGATACACAGGACGCATTGATTCCGGGGGGGCCTGAGCAACAACGCCCGCTTGGGCCTTTGATAAAATATGGTGGGAAAGGTAGGGGGATATATGCTTCTGGAAACCATAGAGCAGGCGAATGATATAAAGAGGGTGGGGAAAGAGGACTGGGACTCGCTGGCGCAGGAGATTCGGGATTTTCTGATTCGGACCATCAGCGTGACAGGGGGGCATCTGGGCTCCAATCTGGGCGCAGTGGAACTGACTATGGCGCTGCACCTTGTTCTGGACCTGCCGCAGGATAAAATCATCTGGGATGTGGGGCATCAGTCCTATACACACAAAATTCTCACCGGAAGAAGGGAAAATTTCGGTTCTCTGCGCCAATATCATGGCCTCAGCGGTTTTCCAAAACGAAAAGAAAGCGAATGCGATGTATTTGACACGGGGCATAGTTCCACCTCCATATCGGCGGGGCTGGGTCTGGTGAAAGCCAGAGAGCTTACCGGCGGGACGAATACCGTGGTGTCCGTCATTGGGGACGGCTCCCTCACCGGGGGAATGGCTTACGAGGCCCTGAACAATGCCGCAAAGCTGGAGACCAATTTCATCGTGATCCTCAACGACAACAATATGTCCATCTCCGAGAACGTGGGAGGCGTGTCCAAATATCTGAACAATATCCGTACTGCCACGGGGTATCTGGATCTGAAAAAGGGGATCTACAATGCCCTGCAGGGTATGAAGCGGGGGAACGACATCATCGACCGGATCCGCCGGGCCAAGAGCAGCTTCAAACAGCTGGTGATTCCGGGGATGTTTTTTGAAGATATGGGAATCACTTATCTGGGGCCGGTTGACGGTCATGACATCGCCACTTTGGTCTCCGTGATCAGCGATGCCAAGCGTGTGCAGGGGCCCGTGCTGATTCATGTGCTGACCCAGAAGGGCAAGGGATATCTGCCTGCGGAGCGCCATCCCGCCAGATTTCACGGCGCGGAGCCCTTCGATATCGGGACGGGGGTTCCGTCCCATCCCAGAACGGACGCCAATTATACGGATATCTTTTCCACGGTCATGTGCAAGCTGGGGCAGCGTGATGAAAAAATTGTGGCTATCACGGCGGCCATGCCGGACGGCACAGGCCTGAAACGGTTCCGCAATATGTACCCGGACCGTTTCTTCGATGTGGGGATCGCGGAACAGCATGCGGTGACTTTTGCGGCAGGGCTTGCGGCGGGAGGCTTGAAGCCCATTGTGGCCGTATACTCCTCTTTTCTGCAGAGGGCATACGACCAGATACTCCATGATGTGTGCATTCAGAATCTGCCGGTGGTCTTTGCCGTGGACAGAGCGGGGCTGGTGGGCAGCGACGGGGAGACACATCAGGGAATATTCGATTATACATATCTGTCGGGAATTCCCAACATGCATGTCTGTGCGCCCAAGAACAAGTGGGAACTTTCGGACATGATGAAATTCGCCGTGGGGCTGGGGGCGCCTATAGCAGTGCGCTATCCCAGAGGCGCGGCCTATGCAGGACTGAAAGAACATCGTGCCCCCATAGAGCTGGGGAAGGCCGAATGGATATATCGGGAAGGGGAGATTGCCCTGCTGGCGGTGGGCAGCATGGTGAAGACCGCCGAGCAGGTCAGGACGCTGCTGAAGGAGAAGGGACATGCCGTGAGCATCTTGAACGCAAGGTTTGTGAAGCCCATCGATCAGGAGGCGGTGCGGGAGGCATGCCGGAGCCATAGGGTCATCGTGGCCATGGAGGAGAATGTGGCCTGCGGCGGCTACGGAGAGAAGGTGCTGGACTGCATGAACCGGTGGGGGTATTTGGATGCCCATGGGGATATCCCCGGAGACGAGAATGGGGCCATTGGCGCAGATACCAGTACTTATGAGAATTTGCATGGAAATCTTTCCGGGAGTAGGAATCCGGGCTTTCAGGGGAATGTCTTTTTGGGTATCAGCATTCCCGACGCATATGTGGAGCATGGAAACGTGGAGCTGCTGAAGAAGGAGATCGGCATCGACGCGGAGAGTGTGGCCAAGCGGATAGAGGCGGTTTTATGAGAAAACAGAGCCAAGGAACCGAAGAGGGCGCAAGGGAGCGTCTGGACATGCTGCTGGTGGCCAGAGGGCTTGCCGGGTCCAGAAGCCGGGCAAAGGAAATGATTCTGGCCGGGGAGGTCTATGTAGACGGCCGGAAGGTTTGTAAGGCGGGAACGTTCTGCGAGGCAGAGGGCGCCGACATCCGGGTTCTGGGGCAGGAGCTTAGGTATGTGAGCAGAGGCGGTCTGAAGCTGGAAAAGGCGCTGCGGGAGTGGCAGATCGGTCTGGAGGATAAGATTTGCATGGACATCGGCGCTTCTACGGGAGGTTTTACGGACTGCATGCTGCAGAACGGCGCTGCCAGAGTGTATGCATTGGATGTAGGCAGGAACCAGCTGGCGGAGAAACTTAAAAATGATAAGCGAGTAGTCTGCATGGAGCAGAAGAACTTCAGATACATGACCCAAGAGGAGCTGCCGGAGGAGCCGGAATTTGTCAGCGCGGACGTGTCTTTCATCTCGCTGACAAAAATATTGATTCCTGCAATAAAGCTTATGAAGAGCGGCGGGCAGCTGGTCTGTCTGGTAAAGCCCCAGTTCGAGGCGGGCAGGGGTAAGGTAGGAAAGAACGGGGTAGTGAAGGACGCCGCAACCCACCGTCAGGTGCTGGGCAGGGTGGTGGATTATGCGGATCTGATAGGCTTTCAGGCGGCGCATCTTACTTTTTCCCCCATCCGGGGACCGGAGGGAAATATAGAATATCTGCTGCATCTGGAAAAGGGGGAGCAGACTAAGGAAATAGGGGCGCTTCTGGAGAGGGAAGCGCAGGCCGCGCTGGAGGAGCTTTGCCGGGAGGGCGGTGGATTGTCCTGCGGCCCTTTCTGGGAGAGGCTGATCAGGGCAGTGGTGGTGGAGGCGCATAATAATCTGTGAGCCGAGCCGGAACTGAAGGCGGGCAGAATGTTTTTGGGAGGCGTAGCCGCTTTGGAGGCAGGGGGAGGATCATGAAGTGTTTTCTGATCTATGCAAATACTTATAAGGATAAAGACCTGGCTGTCACGAAGCGGATCTGCGGCTTTTTGGAGCAGGCGGGGCAGCGGGCAGCGGTGGTCACCAGCGGGGACGGGGGGGAGGAGACGGAATCGTTTTCCGAGTCTTTGGCGGCAGGCCGGGCAGGCTGCTGCGACCAAAGGGAGCGGCTTCTGAAGGAGGCGGACTGCATGATCGTGCTGGGAGGGGACGGCACCGTGCTGCAGGCGGCAAGGGAGATAGGAGAAAGAAACATTCCCATCATAGGAGTTAACTTGGGCACTTTGGGATATATGACGGAGATTGAGCCGGCAAATCTGGAGGAGGCTCTGGGGAGGCTGGTGGCCGGGGAATATGAGCAGGAATGCCGTATGATGCTGGAGGGCAGAGTATGCTTTTTTGACGGCGGCGTGCAGGAGGACTGGGCCCTCAATGATATCGTGCTTTCCCGCAGCGGTTCACTGCAGATCATCAGATTCGATATCTATGTGAACGGGCAGTTTCTGAACAGCTACAATGCGGACGGAATGATCGTCACAACACCTACGGGCTCTACCGGCTACAACCTATCGGCGGGAGGCCCTCTCGTGGAGCCAAGGGCAAGGCTGATGATGCTGACCCCGATCTGTCCCCATTCCCTGCACCAGAGAAGCATCATATTGTCGCCGGAGGATGTGATAGATATCCAGATTCCTGAATGCAGAAGAGGAGGGGTTCAGACCGTGGAGGTGAACTTTGACGGAAGTCATGTGATTCCGCTTCGCACCGGGGATCGGATCCGGGTGACGCGGTCGGAGAAGGTGACGGAGTTCATACGGCTGAACCAGATCAGTTTTCTGGACGTGCTGCATAGAAAGATGCAGGCGTGACAGATCAAATAAACGCAAATAAAAACGGCGGAACTGGAATAGGAGAAACTGATATGCTGCAGAGTTTGCATGTGAAAAATCTGGCACTGATCGAGGAGACAGAGGTAGAGTTCGGCAGGGGACTGAACATTCTGACCGGAGAGACCGGCGCAGGAAAGTCCCTATTGATAGGAAGCGTGAACCTGGCTCTGGGAGGAAAATTTGAAAAGGATATGCTGCGGAAGGGTGCGGACAGCGCCTTGGTGGAGCTTGTGTTCTCCTGCGATAGTCCGAAGGTGAAGGAAAAGCTGCTTCAGCTGGATCTGGATCCTGAGGAAGACGGGACCATAATTATCAGCCGGAAAATGCAGGCTGGGAAGAGTATTTGCCGGATCAACGGGGAGACCGTTGCTGCGAAGCAAGTGAAAGAGCTGGCAGAACTTCTCATTGACATTCACGGCCAGCACGAGCACCAGTCCCTTCTGAACAAGAAGAAGCATATGGAAATTTTGGATGTATATTGCGGAGAGAAATTCCAGAAGGCTGCGGAAGCCGTGGAAGAGGCCTACAAGGAGTGCGGCAGGCTGCGTAGAGCGCTGGAGGAGGAGAGCAGAGACGAGGAGGCCAAAGCGAAGGAGCAGGCCCTTGCACAGTTTGAGCTTCAGGAGATTCAGGAAGCAAAGCTGGTGGTGGGGGAGGACGAGGAGCTTGAGAGGCGCTACAAGCTTATGGTCAACGGCAAGAGAATAACGGAGAGTCTGGCGGAGAGCTATCAGTATACAGGGAGTGATTTCGACGGTTCTGCAGGCAGCGCGCTGAGCCGGGCGCTGCGGGCGCTGCGGAGCATTTCCGGTCTGGACCAGCGTCTGGGGGAGCTGGAGGGCCAGCTGTCGGAAATAGACAGCCTTCTTGCGGACTACAATCGGGATCTGGCCGAGTATATGAGCGACTGTGAGTTCGATGAGGAGGATTTTGCCACAGTGGAGGAAAGGCTGAACCTTGTCAATCGTCTCAAGGAAAAATATGGAAAATCTCTGGAGGCAGTGATTTCCTATGGGGAAGAAAGACAGAGATTATTGGACAAGCTGGAGGATTATGATGCATACATGGCAGAGCTGGAGGAGAAACTGAAAGCAGCGCAGGGGCGTTTGGAGATTTCCTGCGAACAGTTGTCCCAGATTAGAAAAAAGAATGCAAAAACTCTGACCAAGCAGCTGAAGGCGGCCTTGGTGCATCTGAACTTTATGACGGTAGAATTTGAAGTGGCGGTGGAAAGGGCCGCAGGCATCACTGCAAAGGGCTATGACGATGTAGAATTTTTAATTTCCGTGAATCCCGGAGAGGCCATGAAGCCCTTGAGTCAGGTGGCCAGCGGCGGAGAGCTGTCCCGTATCATGCTGGCAATCAAGACGGTTCTGGCCGGCAGGGACGATATCGATACTTTGATATTCGATGAAATCGATGCAGGCATCAGCGGCAGGACGGCATGGAGGGTGTCGGAGCAGCTGGATAGGGTGGGAAAGGCCCATCAGGTGCTGTGCATCACCCACCTTCCTCAGATTGCTGCCATGGCCGACAAGCATTTTGTGATCGAAAAAAATGCAAAATCCGACAATACAATAACGGATATCCGACATATTTCGGAGGATGAAAGCCTTGGGGAGCTGGCGAGGCTTCTGGGCAGCGATGCTCTGACGGAAGCGGCGCTGTCAAATGCAAGAGAGATGCGCGCTCAGGCCTTGGGATACAAGGAGAAGCAGCCATAAAATGCAAGTGTGAAAATACAAGTATGAAATAGAAAAAAGTTCACATACTATAACTGGAGCCTATTGATTTTATGCGGCAGGCGGGACATTGGGGCAGTGCCTGCCGTCTTGAGTTGACAGTTAGGGAGTGTGTGGATATGGAGCTGCAGAGGGATAATGATGACGGCATAAAGAAATGTGCATGCGAGGACATGAAGGTCCTGATGCAGGAATGCAGAAGAAAGGTCAGGCGTCTGAAAATCTATCGGGCCTGTTTGTGTCTGGCGCTGGCAGTCAGCTGCGCCTCTCTGGCGGGATCCTTCTATTATTATCTGGACAAGAGCATACCATCCGTGATCAATGTGCGTGCCGGAGAGGAAGAATCTTTTCTTTTAGGGATCCCGGCAAGAGGGGAAATTGTAAGCGTCAGTGATCAGGGTGTCAGCAATATTCCTCAGGGAGCGGTGGACATTGATCTGAGCAAGTCGGTGACATTAAAGGCAGACATGCACTCAAGCTATCGGATGCAGGTGAAGCTTTTCGGATTTCTGTCCTTCAAGGATGTCAATATCCATGTGATCGAAGATCAGGAGCTTATTCCGGTGGGCATGCCCATAGGGATCTACGTGAAGACCGACGGCATTCTGGTGGTTGGCACGGGGGAATTCAAGGGCGGTGACGGGGTGAGCTATTCGCCGGCAAAGTATATTCTGAAATCCGGCGATTATATCTGCGGAATAGACGGAACAGAAGTGACAGAGAAGGATGACTTCATCAAAAGAGTGGAGGACAGCGGCGGCAGAGAGGTGAGGCTTACCATAGAGCGGGACGGAGAGCGGATGGATGTGGAAGTTACTCCTATGAAGGATGCCGCAGGCAGCTACAAGCTTGGGGTCTGGGTCAGGGACAATGCTCAGGGTGTGGGCACCATGACTTATATTGACAGCCGGGGCAATTTCGGAGCATTGGGACACGGTATCACGGATGTGGATACCAGCACCCTCATGCACATGGAGGACGGAACTCTCTATCAGACGGATATCGTGGACATCCAGAAGGGGAGCGCAGGGAATCCCGGAGAGATGACGGGCATGATCGTCTACTCCAATGAACGGATTCTGGGGGAGATCACCCACAACAGCATTCAAGGCATTTTCGGTATCTGCAACAGCAAGGCGCTCGAGATGGGGGAGAGGGAGCCGATTCCCATCGGACTGAAGCAGGAGATTGAGCTGGGGCCGGCACAAATCCTATGCACTGTGGAGGGCGTTACCCGATACTATGATGTGGAGATCACTTCGGTGCATCTGGATCATGACAATGTGAATCGGGGCATAGAGCTGACCGTTACGGACCCGGATCTGCTGGCCGTCACCGGCGGCATCGTGCAGGGAATGAGCGGCAGCCCCATTATCCAGAACGGAAAGTTCATCGGCGCCGTGACTCATGTGCTGGTGCAGGATTCCCGAAAGGGGTATGGGATTTTTATTGAAAATATGTTGGAGCATTGAGGAAGGGAAGGTTTTAGGTACAAGCTAGATGCTTTTCAAGGAGGTGTTTATTGTATAAAATCAATAAAAATATTCTAGTGTAATATAACAATTTTTGTACAGAATACTTGACGATGATTCTTTGAACACGTATAATTATTTATTAGCAACAAAAGTTTTAATAAAATTTTATTTGTAATTCAGAGATGTTAAAGTAGCAGCAAAGAGGTCATTCTATGAGGGAGTGCTATTATGCAAGAAGTGCGAATGTGCTCGGGGAAAAGGAGACTCTTGAGCATCATGCGCAGCACGCCAGCAAATTATGTGGCGAATTTTTAAAACCAATAGGTTATACTGAAATCGGAGCGATTCTGGGAGGGCTGCATGATTTTGGGAAAGCAAGCGAGCGCTTTGCGGAGGTACTGGAGGGAAAGCTGGTGCATGTGAATCATGCATATCCGGGAGCGGCGCTGGTGTATTGGAAATATGGCAAAAAGAAAACAGCCAGGATGCTGGCAACTGTGATTGCGGCACATCACAGCTGTCTGGATGGCAACTGTATTATGAGGCTGAAGGAACTGATACAAGGGATCGGGGCCGAGTATGACGAAGAAGGCAATCTTTTTTCGCTGTTTGGCGGGGAGGAAATGAAAGAAGCCTTAGATGAGTTCCAGCGGGAAAATCCGTTGCTTATTGGGATAAAAATTTCAAAGCCCCTCCCGGATGAGGAGGATGCGGTTGCAGAAATGCTGTTGGCGCGTTTCCTGCTTTCTGCGCTGGCAGATGCGGATTACTCCGCCTCAGCGGAACATTTTCAACCAAATTACCTGAAGACCCATACAGGACCGGCTCTGAATCCGGATGATGCTTTGGAACATCTTTTGCTGATACGAGCTGAGAAACAAAAGCTTTCCAAATCCTCACCCATTTTGAATGCCCTTCGGGATCGGCTTTTTGAGGACTGCCTGCGTGCTGCGGAATTGCCGCCGGGACTGTATACGCTGACAGCGCCTACCGGTCTGGGGAAGACCTTGAGCCTTTTGGCCTTTGCGGCAAAGCACTGTATAAGATATAGACAGATGCGCAGGATTATTATGATTCTTCCGTATCTTGCGATTATGGAGCAGAATGTGCGGGATTACAAGAGGATTCTCCCGGAACTGTTGGAGAGCCATAGTGCCGCGGTATTGGACGAGAGGGCCAGGCTTTTGGCGGAACGATGGGACGCTCCTTGTATTGTCACCACAAATGTAGGCTTTTTTGAACCCCTGTTTTCTGCCAGACCGACGGACTGCAGGCATCTGCATCAGCTGGCGGGCAGTGTGATTCTTCTGGACGAAGCCCAGTCTTTGCCGCCTGATTTGCTGGAGGCTACGCTGCGGACGGTGAATCTGCTCTGTGCGCAGTACGGTTGTACTGTGGTGTTCTCTACGGCCACGCAGCCGTCTTTTCAGCATCTGTCTGGTTTGGAATGGAAACCGATGGAAATTGTGCCCAATCCGGAGAGGCTGTTTCAGGCTACAAGGCGCGTTACATATGACTGGCGGATGGAGGAGCAGGTTTCCTACAGACAGATTGCGGAGGAGCTGATTTCCCATAGACAAGGATGTGTAATCGTCAACTTGCGGGCACATGCGGAAAAACTTTTTCATATTTTGGAAGAAATCGTATCAGATGCTGAGTCGGACGGGATTTTTTATCTGACCAGCGACTTGTGCGGAGCGCATAGAATCAAAGTTTTGGAGGAGATAAAGAAACGGCTTGCAGAAGGAAGATTATGCTATCTGGTGGCAAGCCAGTGCATTGAGGCAGGTGTGGATTTGGACTTTCCCGTAATTTACCGGGCACTGGCACCTTTGGAATCAATCATTCAGGCAGCGGGCAGATGCAATCGAAACGGCGACAGCGCAGACGGGGAAGTGATTGTTTTTCTTCCGGCAGAAGAACGTTTGTACCCTCCCGGCGGGTATTATCAGAGAGCCGCTCTCTGTGTAAAGACACTGGCTTCCCGGCATCCCATTGATTGCTTTGACTTAAAGCATATGGAAGAATACTACGAAATCCTGTATTCCAATGGGGATGGGGATAAGGAAAAGCTGAAAAAGGCTCTGGAAGACAGGGACTATCGGAAAGTGCAGGAAGCATATAAACTGATTGAATCCAAGGGGGTACAGGTAATTGTCCCCTGGAAAGAGGAAATGGAGCTGTTTGATTCTCTTCAGGAAGAATATAGAAAAGATAGTCTGACCCGGGATTTGATAAGGCGCGCAAGGCTGTTGACAGTCTCTTCTTTTGCGGAGGATAAGGTGAAAGAATGCTGTATCCCGCTGTTCTTTCGGACCTATGGGAGGGAGAGTGAGGTACAGACCGACTGGTATCTTCTGGGGAATCCGGATTGTTATCATGAGAAGCTGGGACTGCATTTTGGTGTTTTGGAGACTTTTGACGGGATTTTCTGAAAAAAGTGAGGAGGTGAAATATGAGTAAAAATCCAAGTGCAACGATTGAGGTCTGGGGAGATTTTGCCCTATGGACGCGGCCTGAGAGCAAGGTGGAACGGATGACATATGCGGTGCCCACTCCCGGCGCAATCAGAGGGCTGTTGTCTTCCATATATTCCAAGCCGCCAGAATTTTACTGGCAGGTACGGAGAATCGAAGTGTTGTCGCCCATTCGTTACATATCATTCAAGAGGAATGAAGTAAAAAGCAAAATGATGAAGATTCCTCAGGCCAATTCCCTTAAGGCATGCATTGACATAGAAGATGATAGGACACAGAGGCAATCCGTTGTCCTACAGGATGTCCGCTATCGGATTACGGCAGAGATTGTGCCCAGGGCAACGTATGGTCATGCGCCGGGAAATCTGATGGACCAGTTTGAACGGAGGGTAAAACGGGGCCAGGCCTTTATGCAGCCATGTATGGGAACACGGGAATTTCCGGCCTATTTTGAATGGGATTCCGAACTAGGAGAACCTATTGATATTACGATGGATTTAGGGTTAATGGTGTATGATGTATTCAATCTTCACAAGTGGGGCGTCACAAAACAAGCGGAGCCTGAGATTTCGCTGTTTCATGGGCATTTGAATCAGGGGGTTCTGGAAGTTCCGCCTTATGATTCACCGGAGGTTCTGAAAGGAGGAAAGGAGCCAGAGGAATATGCTTGAGGAATTATATCGGTATGCGGTTGACCATAAGCTTGCCGCTCGTCCCGGCTTTAAGCCCAAACGGATTAGGGGATATTTTCATCTGTCTGCGGCGGGAAAATTTCTAGATTTGGAGGTTCAGGAAAAAGATGCGGAGCCAGTGAGCGCACCGGATGCGGGAGCGGCTGCAAATGGCACGCGGTATTGTAATCCGCTGATTGAGAAAGCGGGAATCGTTCTTTGCATGCTGAACGATGAGAAGAAAGATAAGAGTGTGCCTATGAAGCATGATTTTTTTGTTTCTTTTTTTGAAGAGGGCAGAAATGCGGAACCGTTGTTCGGTATTGCGGCAGATGCACTTCGTGATTCCGGGAGATTGGAAGAAATGCGGAATGCCTTGGCGGAAAAGAAATTGAAACCTGCGGATCCGGTTGGGTTTGCAGTGGATGGCCAATATCTTGAACGAAGCGAGTGTTACTATGAGTATTGGAATCAGTTCAGGAAGAGGATGCAGACGGCATCTGAGAGGAAAGAGGAGAGATGCCTGATTACCGGGGAATTGGCACAGCCCATGGCTACGGTTCCAAAAGTGTCTGGATTGATGCGCGTTGGCGGACATACGTCGGGAGATGCGTTTTTATGCTTTGATAAAGATGCCTTTCAGTCATACGGATTAAAGCAGAGTGCAAATGCGGTGGTGTCCGAGGTGGCAATGACGGCTGTGAATGCCGCTTTGGGCGAATTGATTGGGAAAGCGGACATTTTGGCAGGGGCTAAAATGGTTCACTGGTATTCCGGTCAAGTAAAAGAGCAGGAGGACATGCTTTCCATGTTGTTTGGCGGAAGTCTGGTGGAAGGGGAGGAGGAAGAAGTTTCAGGCAGGGAAGAAGAGAGGGAGGCTTTTGCGGCAGCCCAGGCACTGATTCGTTCCATACGGGAAGGGAAACTGGCCGGGAAGCCGGATGTGCTGTATTATATGATGCCTTTGTCCGGGGCAGGCGGAAGAATGATGGTGAGGGGCTGGTATGAGGGGAGCTATGAGGAGCTGTATAGGAATATCTGTTTATGGTTTGAAGACTTGCGACTGATTCTGCCCAGAGGACAGGGCATGACCCGCGGGCCGAAGCTGAAGGCATTATGTCTGCGTATGCTGAAGTCCGGCGGGGGAAGTAAGAAATGGGAGCGGGTGGACCGTGAATTATCAAATCTTGCGCAGCGTGTGATGCATGCGGCGATTCATGGGAGCCCTTTGCCGGACGAGGCGGCTTATCGTGTCCTGCAGTGGCTCAGGGCTTATTTTCTGGCAGATAAGGAGAAGAGGCAGGGGAGCGGGGGAAATGCGGAGAACGGAACCAGCGCACAAGAAAAGGGCGTTCCTAAGCTCATAGGGCAGGAGACACTGGCTTATCAGTTCCTGAAAGCGTGGTTCAGGAGAAAACAGAGGGAGGAAGGAGGGGAAGAGGTTATGAAAGAAGAACTTAACCGGCAGAATCGCAGCGCTGCATACTTATGCGGACGCCTGATGGCTGTGTACACTGTGATTCAGGAGAATGCCATGCCGGAGGTAAATGTGGGAATTGCCGAGCGGTATTATGCTGCGGCTATGGCAGGTCCCGGACTGGTAATCGGGAAATTGTCCCAGCTTTCCCAGCACCATCTTGCAAAGTTGGAGAGGGGACTGGCAGTTTATTATGAGAAAATACTGACGGAAATCTATCAAAACATGGGGGAGCAAGAAATTCCCACTATGCTTACCATGATGCAGCAGACGGAGTTTGCGTTGGGATATTATCAGCAAAAGGCAGACATTTATTCCGGGAAGGAAAAGACAGAGAGGTGATAGGTATGGCAATTGAGAATCGTTATGAATTTATGTTTTATATTGAGTGCAGGAACGGAAATCCCAATGGGGACCCGGATATGGGGAATACGCCGCGGACAGACCCGCAGAGTCTTCACGGATATATTACGGATGTGGCAATCAAGCGCAGAATCAGGAATTATGTGCAGGCTGCTTATGAGGGAAATGAGGGGATGGAAATGCTGGTCCGTAGCGCAAGCAATATCAATACCGGCATTGCCCGGGCAAAAGCGCTCAGCGGCACAGAGCTTTCGGCGAAAGGGAAAAATGAGGTTTATGCAGGGCGTAGAAAAGCCTGTGAGATGTTTTTTGATGTGCGTACATTCGGCGCGGTGATGTCCACGGGGCCAAACGCCGGCCAAGTGCGCGGACCGGTACAGATTGCATTTGCGCGTTCTTTGGATCCCATTCAGTCATTGGATATTTCCATTACAAGAATGGCTACAGCGGATGCTGCGGGAAATGCCAAGACCGTGGAGGAGTATGAAGCGTGGGAGCAGGAGCAGCCGGAGGACAAGCTTCGCACCATGGGAAGAAAACAGTTTATTCCCTACGGGTTGTATGAAGCGAGAGGGTTCATCAGTGCGAATTTGGCGAAAGAGACAGGCTTCGACGAGCAGGATTTGAAGATTCTGTTTGAATCCATCCTGAATATGTATGAGCATGACCGTTCTTCCAGTAAGGGGGAAATGTCCGTGATTACGCCGTTGATTATTTTCCGTCATACGGGGACCGATTCGGATTTGAATCAGAGAAAACGGCAGGCAGCGCTTGGTTGTGCTCCGGCCCATCGGCTGTTTGATATGGTTCATGTACAGAAGAAAGAAGATGTAGCATACCCGACATCATGGAGAGATTATAGGGCGGAAATCGATACGGAGGCACGTCCTGCAGGAATCGACATTGGTTTCCTTTGCAACCCATATGGGGAAATCAGTTGGAACGAGGTGCCTGATGATGCAGAGTTTTTCAGAGGATGAGTTCAGGGAGCTGTTTCCGTTGTCGTGGCTGTCACAGTACGGATATTGTAAAAGGCGCTGTTCCCTGCTTGCCTTAGAGCAAATCTGGCAGGAGAATGAATATACGGCAGCAGGGAGGATGCAGCATAAGCGGGTACATACCGGGAGAACGGAACAGCGGGGAGATACCATATATATTTTCGAGATGCCGGTTTTTTCACGCAGCCTCGGAGTGAACGGATTCTGCGACTGCGTGGAAGCGCATCCATCCCCATCGGGTGCCGCCATTCCCTATGGAAAAGGAAAGTACACATTTTACCCTGTGGAATATAAGCATGGAGTTGTGCGGGACGAGGAGGAATATCATCTTCAGCTGTGTGCTCAGGCAATCTGTCTGGAGGAGCGTTTTGGTGTTGAGATTCCAGTGGGGGCTATTTTCTTCATTGACGCCCACAGACGTGATGAGGTGCTGCTTTCGCAGGAATTGCGGGAACAGACATGGAAAACGGCAAAGGAAATATCAGATATGGTGGAAAGCCAGAAGACGGTTCCGGCGGCTTACAGCGCGAAGTGTAAGAAGTGTTCCTTGCGGGAGGCCTGCCAGCCGAGAATTAGACGTTCCGCCCAGTCATACAGTGAAGGTCTTTGGGAGGAAGCGATAAAGGAGACAGAATGAAACAGCTGTTAAATACGTTATATATTCTGGCCCCGGACACATATCTGTTTTTAGAGAATGAGGCAATTGGTGTGAAAATAGGCGGGGAGGAGAAGGTGCGGGTTCCCGCTCATACCATTAACTCTGTCTACTGTTTTGGTAATGTGACAGTGTCCACACCGTTGATTGGATTTTGCGGACAGAGGGGAATCAGCCTGGTATTTCTATCCGAATATGGGAAATTCTATGGCAGGATTCAGGGACCGGTTCAGGGGAATATTCTGCTCAGACGCAGACAGTTTGCTGCATTGGATGATTTGATTTTCAGTAAGAGACTCGTGCGGAGTATCTTATTGGGGAAGTTGGTCAACAGCAGAGAATTTTTGATGCGGGTTCGAAGGGAGCGCAAAGAAAAAGAAGAGATATTTACGAATTCGATTCAAAAGATTGCTCGAATTGCGGAAGAGCTTCGGGAGAGTCCCGGTATTGATTCCATGCGCGGACTGGAGGGAGCAGCGGCTGCGGCATATTATGCGGCATTTTCGGCTATGCTGGTGAGTGAAGAAATGGGATTTGAGGGCAGAAACCGTCGGCCTCCGGAGGACCCTGTAAATGCATTGATATCTTTTTTATATACGTTATTAAAGAACGATGTGCAGTCCGCATTGGAGGGTGTGGGACTGGATCCGGCTGCAGGATTTCTGCATACTCTGCGGCCGGGAAGACCTGCTCTGGCTTTGGATTTGATGGAGGAATTGAGATCACCGCTCTGTGACCGCCTTTGTGTTGCGTTGATAAACCGAGGGCAGATTGCTCGAAAACATTTTGAACAGCTGACACCACCGGTTCTTTTAGGGGAAAACGGAAGGAAAATCGTGCTAAAGGCATGGCAGGAACGAAAAAAGGAACAGATTCAGCACCCGTTTTTACAGGAAAAGATTCCGATTGGACTGATTCCCCATGCTCAGGCAATGCTTTTGGCAAGGGTTTTGCGTGATGAACTGGATGAATATCCGCCATTTCATTGGAGGTGATGCAGTATGATGCTTGTAGTTTCCTATGATGTGAATACTACGGACGCGGCGGGTGAGAAGCGTCTGCGGAAGGTAGCGAAACTCTGTGAAGCATATGGCTGCCGGGTGCAGAATTCGGTATTTGAGGTATTGGTTGACCCGGCTCAGCTGGTTACGCTGAAAGCAGGTTTATCTGAGGTAATAGATAAGGAGAAAGATTCGGTGCGGTTTTATCGTCTGGGAAGTAATTGGCGTCCTCGGATAGAAACACTGGGAAAGGAATTGATATATGAGCAGGATGGGGTAATTATGTTTTGATAGGATATGGGCAATTTGCGCGGACTGTAATCATTGTCATTTGTGCGGGAGGTTCGCGCAGAAAATAAATGTTTTTTTCAAGGATGAGATAGATATAAAACATTGTCAGTGGATTATTGTTTGGTTTAAAGCAAAGAAATTTAGACTATTTGCACAAAAATAGACGGGATAATTTGTCTGTTTTTGGAGATGCCCTCCATGCGAGGGCGGGAATTGAAACCTCCAAAAGCTCGATAAAACCCTCAGGTTCCTGGATGCCCTCCATGCGAGGGCGGGAATTGAAACGGTTGGGTAGTACTGCTTGCCATTTGCCCTCTCGGATGCCCTCCATGCGAGGGCGGGAATTGAAACCCGTAATCGTCCGTAACGGCAGTTGCGCTCGCCGATGCCCTCCATGCGAGGGCGGGAATTGAAACCATTGCACTAAGCCATATCCGTGAGATAAACTCATGATGCCCTCCATGCGAGGGCGGGAATTGAAACTTCTGCGTCCACCTCTATGCACTGCAACTCCATAGGATGCCCTCCATGCGAGGGCGGGAATTGAAACAAAAGTAGGAAGAATGAATGTGTTTCTTCTTATGATGCCCTCCATGCGAGGGCGGGAATTGAAACTCCGCAGGCTCCAGTGTGGTGAGATTGTGACGACGATGCCCTCCATGCGAGGGCGGGAATTGAAACGCAAAGCGATGTAGAGGAGGAAGAGGGAGATTCGGAGACAAAGATTTTTTCACAAAGTCTCAGAAACGGAAAAACCGTGGGGCTATCTGTGGTGGAAGTTCGATTGGGAAAGATGTTACACAGAGCAGAAGGTCAGGAGAAGTCCGTAGAAAAGGAGATGATTGAAGATGACAGGAAACCAACGGAGGATAGTTTTCTGATAGAAGAGAGACAACTATCAGAAGAATATGATAGAAAGCCGGAAGCGGGGGACAACGGTTTCAAAGGAGAAGGGGAAGAACAGTCGAAAGCGGAATCCGTAACGTCTGAAGAAGGTAAAGGGAAGAAAACGGAAGAAAACGGAAGAAAACGGGAGATAGAGACATAAAGGATGTGTTGGGAAAAATAAGGAAATGGCAGACGAAAAGCTGGGAACAACGTATTAATAGTTTCGGTAATTTTGACCGGATTGCATTATTTCAATTTGAGACTGAATGCAGTTATTACCATCCGGTCAAAGAAAAGTGCAAGAAAAAAGGGCAGCCAGGCGAACTGGGATATAGCTGTCATGAATTTCGGAGAAGAAAATTGTTGGAGCAAGTTCTGCAAATCTGTGGTTTTTTGGATGTTGAAATCTTGTTGTTGCCTGAATATTCCGTTCGTCCCGAAACGGTAGAGTTCTTATGGAAAGAAATAAGGAATAAAGGGTATCAGTTTTCAATCTGGGCAGGTACTTTCCGGATTCCATATGATTATAAATTTTCAAAAGAATTGTTTCAGGATTTGGCTGGAAAAAGCAAGCTGTTCCATGCAGCTGTGCTTCCGGTCATTATGCCGGGAGAGGACAAGGTATATTGTTCCAGGATTAAGAAATATCCGTCTATCGCACTGAACGAGGATATAAATCCCAGCGCGGTAATGGACGATAATTTCAAACCTATTGCAATGAATCATCGAGGAGATGATGGATGTGAGGAATATGGCGATGCGAGAGACCGTGTGACAGAACTGATATGTGCAGAGATGTTTGCGCTGTCATCACCGGGGAATATGATCAGTTTTGCGGAAGAGTCTTTTCAGTTGTTTTGTAAGTATACTTCTAAGCGGTTGGAATTTGAGGAATATGAGAAAAAATATTGAGGGACATTCAAGAATACGGAGAAGCAATATCGCTTTACCGAAGAAATGGAAAAGGGAACCGCAGACCGATCCTTCTGGTGCCTGCTTGCACCACACGTGCCGCAGACTATTATATTTTAGGACAGGCAAATTATTTAGGCTCAGGGACGAACATGGTCTTTTGCAATGGGGCAGGGAAATTGGCGAATGGTGGGAGCTGCTTTGTTGGTCAGAATTCGTGGGATGACAAAAAGGAACGTAAGAAAAAGAGCATTGAAATGGGAAAGGCTAATATTTATCATGGAGTGTCCCCGGGAATTTACAGGCAGACATCTGATATGCCGGGCAGAGGCGGATTGGGCCGAAACGAACAGGCGCTTCTGGTATGCGATTTGATTCCGGATATGGATAAATGACAGCCAAATCCGGAATCCATGAAGCACGCACTGGAACTGGTTGCACATATTCCGATTTTGGAAGAAAGTATTTATTGTGATGATTGTATTAAGGAGTGCATACACAAAGACAAGAGCTTTTTATGCAAAAAGATTCAAGAACAGCAGACGGAATCAAGGAAGAGGAGTTTTGAACTGATGGAGCAGATTTACGAATCTTTGGAGCAATGTGAAAAAGGCAGAGATAAGGCCCCCGCCCAAATAGCCGGAAGCCTGATTGAATTGGGAGAAAAATGCAAGTCGGCCTGGCTGAAGGAACGAGGGAAACGGTATTGGGAGGGGAATAAGCTATTTCCGCGAAATGGGCTGCCAGAAACAGCTCTTGACTGGTGCTATATTGAAATAGATTATCGGGAATTTATGTCGTCCGATGAATATTATCTGGCAATGCCGGCAAAAGATAATTCAGAAGCAGAAAGTTCCATGCCGGAAAAAGGGAAAGAAGGTGATGCTTAATGACAATAGAAGAAATCATGTCCGGAGAATCAGAATATCTCGAATTTAAGCAGATGGTACCGGAAAAAAGCGAGACTTACATGAAAACGGTAGTCGCGTTTGCAAACGGCAGTGGCGGCAGAATTGTATTCGGCGTGGAAAACGGCACGTTGAATGTAGTTGGAATCAAGCAGGAAAATGTCTTTTCCCTTATGGACGGGATTACTTCAGCGATTTGTGACAGTTGTACGCCGATGATTACCCCCATTGTGACATTGGCCTCCATCGAGGAAAAAGTAGTGATTGTTGTGAACATAATGCCGGGAGGCCAGCGGCCGTATTATCTTACTGCAAATGGAAAGGAAAAAGGAACTTATATCCGAGTGTCAGGGACCACCAGACCAGCAGATTCTTTTGTGCTGAAAGAACTTGAATTCGAAGGGGCTAACCGTTGCTTCGATCAGACCTATGCCGCCCCGGAAGAGAGTGTGGCAGAGGATGAAATCAATCTTTTATGTAGTAGGATGTATCGATATGCGGTAGAACATTGTAGATCTCAGGAAGCGGCCGAAAGGATTCACCGTCTGACCAGACAGAATCTGCTCAGTTGGGGTTTTTTGGTAAAAAAGGGGGACAAATACTATCCTACCAATGCGTTTCTGCTTATGACAAGCAACTCGCTTCCCCAGGCGACGATTCAATGTGCTGTATTCAAGGGGACAGACAGGGATGTCTTTATCGACCGGAAAGAATATGACGGAGATATTGTGGCACAGTTGGATGCAGCCTATGAGTATGTTCTGCGAAATATCAATATGGGTTCGGAAATTAATGGGTTATATCGAACAGATATATATGAACTTCCGACAGACTGCATCAGGGAAATGATTTGCAATGCCGTGGCTCATCGCAGCTATCTGCATCCGGCAAGCATCCAGGTGGCAGTGTATGATAACCGGGTGGAAGTGACTTCTCCGGGGATGTTGTTCGGGAGCCTGAGGCTGCAGGATATTAGAGAAGGTATTTCCATACCCAGAAACCGTGCGTTGGTATATGCGTTTACGTATATGAATATTATGGAGCATTGGGGAAGCGGGATTCCGAGGATAATCAGGCGATGCAGAGAACTCGGACTGGAAGAACCGGAGTTGACGGAAATAGCAGGAAATTTTCGAATTAATCTGTTTCGTTTTCCGGATAAGACGAGAATCGGGAAAAGTGCAGATAAGGGGATGGATAGTACGGAAAGAGTACGGATAAGTACGGAAAAAGTACGGATAAGTACGGATAATTTGAATGAAAACCATAAAAAAATTATTCAATATATAGAAGAAAGAGGAACAATCACAAATAAAGAAGTCCAGGATCTACTGAATGTGAAAGATTCCCGTGCACTGAAGATTTTGAAGGAACTGGTGGAGGCAGGAGTGTTGAGGAAAGAGGGAAAATTGAGGGGAAGTTATTACAAACTGAAATAGTCTGACAAAATTTTGTCCTTATATTGACACACTCGTGAGCGGCAGCCCCATCATCCAGAACGGGAAATTCATCGGTGCCGTGACCCATGTGCTGGTGCAGGACTCCAGGAAAGGGTATGGGATATTTATTGAAAATATGCTGGAGCATTAAGCTCGGGCAGCATAGCAGAAAAAGAAAAGCGAGATGTCCGGTGCAAGCCGTGTAGCCGATCATTGTTTTTGGATTATCGGATGTGCCCGGACAACTGGAAATCATGAAGCGGCATTACATCAAGGGGTTATGCAAAATAAACAAAGCATATAAAATATGACAAAACCATTTTTGTGAAATGTAATTGACAAAACCATTTTTGTTGATTATTATTATCAATAATAGCAAAAAATGGCTAAATTTCTATTGGCATATACTCAGAACCACTACAATCGTAGCAGAGAGGAAGTTCTATGAGGGAGTGCTATTATGCAAGAAGCGCGAATGCATCCGGGGAAAAGGAGACCCTTGGGCATCATGCACAGCGTGCCAGCAAATTGTGTGGCGAATTTTTAAAACCAATAGGTTATACTGAAATCGGAGCGATTCTGGGAGGACTGCATGATTTTGGGAAAGCAAGCGAGCGTTTTGCGGAGGTGCTGGAGGGGAAGCGGGTACATGTGAACCATGCGTATCCGGGAGCGGCGCTGGTGTATTGGCAGTATGGGCAAAAGAAAACAGCCAGGATGCTGGCAACTGTGATTGCTGCACATCACAGCTGTCTGGACGGCAACTGTATTATGAGTCTGAAAGAATTGATGCAGGGAACCGGGGCCGGGTATGACGAAGATGGCAATCTTTTTTCGCTTTTTGGCGTGGCGGAAGTGAAAGAAGCCTTAGATGCGTTTCAGCGGGAAAACCCTCATCTTATGGGGATAAAAATTCCGAAGACCCTCCCGGATGAGGAGGATGCGGTTGCGGACATGCTGTTGGCGCGCTTCCTGCTTTCTGCGCTGGCAGATGCGGATTACTCCGCCTCAGCAGAGCATTTTCAACCGGATTACCTGAAGACCCATACAGGACCGGCGCTGAATCCGGATGATGCTTTGGAACATCTTTTGCAGATACGAGCTGAGAAACAAAAGCTTTCCCAATCCTCACCCATTCTGAATGCGCTTCGGGACCGGCTTTTTGAGGACTGCCTGCGTGCTGCGGAATTGCCGCCGGGACTGTATACGCTGACAGCGCCTACCGGCCTGGGGAAGACCTTGAGCCTTTTGGCCTTTGCGGCAAAGCACTGTATAAGATATAGACAGATGCGCAGGATTATTCTGATTCTTCCGTATCTTGCCATTATGGAGCAGAATGTGCGGGATTACAGGAGGATTCTCCCGGAACTGTTGGAGAGCCACAGTGCCGCAGTGTTGGACGAGAGGGCCAGGTTTTTGGCGGAACGATGGGATGCTCCCTGTATCGTCACCACAAATGTAGGCTTTTTTGAGCCCCTGTTTTCTGCCAGGCCGACGGACTGCAGGCATCTGCATCAGCTGGCGGGCAGTGTGATTCTTCTGGACGAAGCCCAGTCTTTGCCGCCTGA